>OGQH01001043.1_pt1 | contig 27760 bp, 23 predicted proteins | sample 1553181 | NCBI WGS metagenome assembly OGQH01 (sample SAMEA2579946, study PRJEB22360) | human gut metagenome | biome: human gut; feature: human-associated habitat; material: faeces | place: Denmark | collected 2008/2010 | reverse complement strand
CGCCGTAGCCGTCCACTGGGCGGTGGGCGTGCGGACAGCGCCGTAGCTCAGCGGTGTGCGGAACTGACGTTCTGCCGCACAGAAATGGCTGGACGTCATCGCCAGCAGGCCGTCGGCCATGCCTGCACTGCACAGCGCCGCGCCGAGGCCCAGCGCTTCGGCCATCGTGCTGCAGGCCCCGAAGAGGCCGGCAAAGGGGATGCCCAGCTCCCGCAGGGCGTAGCTGGACGCGGTACACTGGGCCTGTAAGTCGCCCGCCAGCGCGAGGCTGACGTTATCCGGCGTCGTCTCAGCCTTTTTGAGGCAGAGCCGCGCCGCCCTCAGGGCCATTTCTTTCTCGGCGGCCTCCCAGTTGGACTGGCCGAAAAAATTGTCGGCGCTCAGCTCGTCGAAACAGGCGGCAAGGGGGCCTTCGCCCTCCTTTTTGCCGCCGATGGCCGCATGAGCCGCCACGACAGGCGGCGTCGGGAACAAGAGAGTGTCTCCGCGTCGTGCAGCCATCACAGTTTCCTCCTTTATGGGGCTGATTTTATCTGTTTTTTGTGGTATACTGAATTTTAGTGTGAAAGTGCAATTTCCGCGTTTCCTTATGCGTATCCTTGGCAGAGGGACTTTTACTGCAGCAGCCAGTAGACGCTGCCGTAGAGAACCGCCGCCAGCGTACCGTATACGATGACCGGCCCGGCGATGATGAACATCTTCGCGCCGGTCCCCAGCACACGGCCCTCGGTCTTGAACTCGATGGCCGCACTGACCACCGCGTTGGCAAAGCCCGTGATGGGTACGAGGGTGCCTGCGCCCGCTTTCGCGGCCAGCTTCTGGTAGAGGCCCAGCGTCGTCAGCAATGCCGACAGCGCCACCAGCGTGCAGCTGGTGAGCGTCCCGGCCAGCTCTTTGTCGAGCCCCATGGTCAGATACCACCCGCGCAGCACCTCGCCCAGCAGGCAGATGCCGCCTCCCACGCCAAACGCCCAGAGGCAGTCCCCGCCCAGCGGCGAGGGCGGGCCGACCCGGCGCACCCTGCGCCCGTATTCCTCAGCCGACATTTTCATCCTGTTCGCCTCCCGGGAATAGGATGTCCGCCCGTGTGCAAAAATATACATACCCTCAACAAGAAAGAAGGTCCATTATGAATTCCTCTGCTCCTCATCCTCACCGCCGGCGCCTTACCCGCGCCGAGGTGCGCCGCCGCAGACGTAACCGCGCCATCCGCCGGGTGGCCGGCCTTACCGTGATGCTCTGCGTCGCCGTAGGCGGCGTCTCCTTCCTGCTCACCCGTCATGCCGTCGTCCCCAGCGCTTCGGCGGCGTCCGCCATCTCCATGCCGGCCCAGAGCATCGCCGATTCCACTGTGAGCTCTGCCGAGAACACCGCTGCGCCTGCCAACGCCCTTGGCCTGACCGCCGACGAGGCCCGCGCCATGCTGGCCGACCCGCTGATGGTGCTGGTGAATCACACCAGCAAGATGCCGGACGACTATACTTTTGATACCAAGGAGTGCGGCTCTGCCACCGCCGTCAACAAGACGCTGCAGACCGTGGCCTGCGATGCCTTCCTTGAGATGCAGAAAGCCGCTGCCGCCGACGGCGTGACCGTCTGGATGCAGAGCGGCTACCGCAGCGTCAAGTACCAGACCAGCCTCTACGAGCGGAAGACCAAATACTACCTCGACAAGGGCTACGACAACGCCACTGCCAAGGAAAAGGCCGCTGCCGTCGTCAACCCTCCGGGATACTCCGAACACAACTGCGGCCTCGCCGCCGACCTGAACAGCCCGGAGCACACCGGTCTGGACGAGGGCTTCGAGAAGACCGCCGCCTTCCGCTGGCTCTGTGAACACGCGGGCGACTACGGCTTCATCCTCCGCTACCCCAAGGACGCCGAGGACAAGACGGAGATCATCTACGAGCCCTGGCACTGGCGGTACGTGGGCGTGGAGAACGCCGCTAAGATCAACGCCAGCGGCCTGTGCTTTGAGGACTATATCGAGACTCTGCAGAGCATCGCCGCCGAGGGCTGAATCCACTGGTGAAGAAAAGGTTAAAATTTCACGCTTCGTTTGCAATTCTGCCGTCGATATGGTAGACTATCTTGGGGTTTCGGGCCGACAGTTTTCGGGGCGGCCGGGCCTCAGAATTTTAACGACAAAAGAGGGAAATCTTTTATGAATATTCGTCTGAAACTCGTCCTTTCTGCTGCTGCGCTGGCTGCGGGCTGTGTCCTGCTGGCAGGCTGCGGCGGCTCTGCTTCCTCTGCATCCTCTTCGGCCTCCTCCGCAGCCTCCTCCGGGGCTGCCAGCCAGAGCACCTCTGAGCCTGCTGCTTCCGTTTCCGCTGAGGAGAACGGCGCTTCCGACGCCGTGGCTTCTGCCGTGGACGCCCTGCTCAAGGCCGACCCCATCTCCAACCAGTTTGAGATAACGGCCATGAACATCGAGTACGACTTTGGCCTGAAAGCCGACGATGTGACCAGCTACAAGGGCCTCAAGAGCAACGACAACGGCGACGCCGGTCTGGTGCTGGCCATCCAGCCCGCTGCTGGCAAGGCACAGGACGTCATGGACACCCTCAAGACCTACCAGCAGGACCAGGTGGCTTTCTACGGCAACTATGCTGAGTTTGCACAGGCACAGTCCAACGTGGAGAACGCCATCATCGACGGCGGCGACGACCTCGTGGTGATGGTCATTGCCTCCAACGACTGCTCTTCCGATTTGACCAGCGCCGTGAAGGATGTTCTGGGCAAATAAACAGACTCTCTCGGGCCGGTGCCGTGGCGGCATCGGCCTTTTTCGGCTTTATCACAATGTTAAAAGGAGGCTGACGCCGTGGTCTTCAGCACCATCATCTTTCTGCTGCGCTTTCTGCCCATCACACTGGCGCTGTACTATCTCGCGCCCCCGAAACTCAAAAATACCGTTCTGTTCCTGTGCAGCCTCGTGTTCTACTGCTGGGGCGAGGTGCGTTTTTTCCCGGTCATGCTGGCGCTCATCCTCATCAACTACCTCTGCGGCCTGGGGCTTGAGCGCTTCGAGCAGAACAAGACCGCCCGTCTCATCCTGCTGCTCATCGCGCTGGCGGGCAGTCTCGGGATGCTCTTCTACTTCAAGTATGCAAATTTCGTGCTCAGCAGCATCAATGCCATCTTCGGCACCGGTTTTGCGCCCATTCAGGGCATCAGCGTACTGCCGCTGGGCATCAGCTTCTACACCTTCCAGACACTTTCCTACACCATCGACGTCTACCGCCGGGATGTGAAAACGGAGCATAACATCATTGATTTTGGTGCTTACGTCGTCATGTTCCCCCAGCTCATCGCCGGCCCCATCGTCAAGTACCGGGATGTCTCCGACCGTCTCCACGTCTACAAAGGCCGCTATGATCTCAAGCAGATCGAGGACGGCATGACCCTGTTCACTTTCGGCCTGGCAAAGAAAGTCCTGCTGGCCGACGCCATCGGTGCGCTCTGGACGGACATCATCGGCGTAGCGGACAGCCCCTCCGTCTCCTTCGTGGGCCTCGCCAACGCCTCGACCCCGCTGGTCTGGCTGGGCGTCATCGCCTACTCGCTCCAGCTCTATTTCGACTTTTCCGGCTACTCCCTGATGGGCATCGGCATGGGCAGGATGCTGGGCTTCGACTTCCCCCAGAACTTCAACTACCCCTATATCTCCGCGTCCATCACCGAGTTCTGGCGGCGCTGGCACATGACGCTGTCCGGCTGGTTCCGGGAGTATGTGTATATCCCCCTCGGCGGCAACCGCAAGGGCCTCAAGCGACAGATCTTCAACCTGTTCGTCGTCGAACTGCTCACCGGCATCTGGCACGGCGCGAACTGGAACTTCATCTGCTGGGGCCTGTACTATTTCGTGCTGCTGGCTCTGGAAAAGCTCTTCCTCCTGCCCTACCTCAAAAAGGGCAGGGTCTGGCCCCATATCTACACCCTCTTCCTCGTGGTCGTAGGCTGGGCCATGTTCGTGGGCAACGACGCAGGCGTGGAGTTCGGCCTGCTGTTCCGCAAGCTTTTCATCCCTTCCGGCGGCGTGATGCCCCTTTACTTCCTGCGCAACTACGGCGTACTGCTGGCGGTCTCCGTCGTCTGCTGCACCCCGCTCATCGAAAAGCTGTGGAAGCTGCTTTCCCGCAATGCCATCACCAAGGCGCTGACCATTCTGGTGCTGCTGACGGTCTCGATGGCTTACGTCGTGGGCAGCACCAACAGCCCGTTCCTGTATTTCAACTTTTAAGAGGAGGCGTGAACGATGGACAAACATTCAAAGCGCTCCGCTTCGATTTTCCGCTATCCGGTCCTCATCGCATTCACCCTGTTTTTTGCCGGGCTGTTCCTGCTGGACCTTGTCACGCCGGACCGGGCCTACAGTGAACTGGAAAACACCACCCTCTCCCAGCGGCCCAGCCTGTCCAGCGTCTCGGCTGATGGGCTGAACAAGTTCTTCACGGCCTACACGAAATACGTCAAAGACCAGGTGGCGGGCCGTGACAACTGGGTCGCCCTGCAGAGCACCGTGGAAACGAAGGTGATGCAGAAGGAGCAGAGCGGCGGCATCCTGCTGGGCAAACAGCAGATGATGTTCCCCCGCACCTACGGCCTCGTTTCCAGCGAGACGCGCACCCTGCCCAAGAACACTGCCGCGCTGGAAGCGCTCTGTCAGCGGTACCCGGGCAAGGTCAACGTGATGCTGGTGCCTGCGGCGTCCGCCATCTACCCGGAAAACGTCCCTGCGGGCGCTCCGCTGCTGGACGAGGACCGTTATCTCGACTCGCTTTCCGATGCCGTACAGGCCGCCGGAGGCCGCTTTGTGGACGTGCGGCAGACCCTCGCCGACCACAAGGACGAATATATCTACTACCGCACCGACCACCACTGGACGAGCACCGGCGCATACTACGCCTACAAGCTGCTCTGCGACACCCTGGGCCTTACGCCCTTTGATCCCTCGGCCCACACCGTGCTGACGGCAGACGGCTTCTACGGCACCCACTACTCCAAGGCGCGGACGCCGGACGCAGAACCCGACACCATCACTTATTACGACCTACCGAACGAACTGACCATCTACTCGGTCAGCGGTCCCGGCCAGCCCGCCGACGGCGAGACGACCGGCCTGTATGACACGGCCAAGCTGGACGTTTACGACAAGTATGCCATGTTCCTCCACGGCAACAACGGCCTGAGCCGCATCAGGGGCGACGGCACCGGGCGCATTCTCGTCATCAAGGACAGCTACGCCAACTGCTTCGCGCCTTACCTGACGGCCAACTACGCCGACATCGACGTGGTGGATTTCCGCAATTATAACTACGGTCTGGACAAGCTCATCGCGGACAACGATTACGACCAGCTCCTCGTGCTCTACAGTTTCGACAGCTTCAAGAGCGACCCCTACCTCTACCGGGCCGGCGTGGCGGGCTGATACCAGGAATTATTGCAGTATTTTTCCACAAACTTCCGAGGTGTTTTTCATGCATTTTCCCGGGTTTTTGTGGTTTCTGTCCAAAACCCTTGCACAAAATCCAGCGTTGTAGTAGAATGATGCTGTCAGAGAAGTTAGCTCTGCAAGAGGGATTTTTGCAGCGCGGTGCGGTGCGCCGTCTGCTGATATGAAGGAGTGATTCTTTATGAAGAAATATATGGAATTGCCTGCTGATTACGCAGTGCTTTCTGACGATGAGATGACCTACACCACCGGCGGCAGCGCTGTTGGCGGCGTCGTCACCATCGTGGGCGTGGCCGTTCTGGCATCCAGCTATGTCTGGGGCATCTCGCAGGCCAGAGACTGGCTGAGCGTTGACAGCAACCGCAGGGGCAATCCTCTCACCGTTATGGGCCGAGCAATGGACGCCATCAGCGACGATATGTCCAAATCGCCTTCCAACTTCCTGCGTGACGTTGTTTCCACCGGTACGGTGGTGGCTCTCGCTCCCCTGAGCGCGCTGCTGCTCATCCTGTAAGTTCCCCTGTGGCTTTTCGGGAACTTCTATCTTTCGTCAAACCGGCGCACACCGCGCTGTTTTGGGATATTGTTCGTAAAGGAGTGCTACTATGGAAAACATCATGATGCTGCCCGCTTCCTACTGCGTGATGAACGAAGAGGAAATGACCTATACCACCGGTGGTGCCAGTGCTATTCAGGCTATCGCTGCATGGGTCTTCCCTCCTTATGCATGGCTTGCGGGCGTCACGGCTATCCGTGATTACCGCAAGAAGAACCCTAATACTTGGACTCAGGACGGTCTGGACTATTTCGCAAATGATATGGGGAAGAGTGTATCTAATTTCCTCTATGACCTTGCGTGTGCCAGTTGGGTTCTGGGTACCTCCGCTACCGGAATTGGCCTTGTGATTAACGCAGCTATTGTCCTGCTTTAATAAATCAGGAGACTCCAAAGAACAACAAAGGCGGCGGCTCTTCCCGTAAGGGAAGGGCCGCCGCCCTCTTTTTATTTTAGTGCTGCGGCTGGACACGGGGGACGAATTCCAGCTTCAGCTCCATGCCCATCCCTTCTGCCAGGCGCTTGAGCGTCCGCAGCGAGGGATTGGCGGTTCCATTTTCCAACCGGCTGATATTGGCCTGATTGATCCCCGTGACCTGTGCCAGCTGCTCCTGTGTCAGATTGCAGTTCTGCCGTCCTTCCAGAATGGCGTGCATGATCTGCCGTTCCGGCTCCTGCGCTTCCCACTCTGCACGGAATTCCGGGTCTTTCATCTGCTCGTTCAATGTCTCTCTGAAATTCTTTCCCATTGTTCAGCTCTCCTCTCTCTGCTGATGATCTGCCCTGTACCGCTTGGCTTTTTCGATTTCTCTCGGGGGTGTCTTCTGGGTCTTTTTCACAAATCCGTTGGTCAGGATGACCTTCTTCCCGACTACAAAGAAGTATAGCACCCGGCTGATGTCTGTTCCCTGTTTTGCCCGCACCTCGAAGATGCCCTCACCCAGCGGTTTGGAAAACGGCTCACGAAGCATCGGCCCTTTCTCTTCCAGAAACTCCAGCGCCATAAATATCTTCGCCTGCATTTTCACGTCCTGCGCCAGAATGAACTCTTCCGCCGGTCTTGAGCCATCGGGAAGCTCATAATATTCTACTTCATAGCTCATCGTATCACCGCATTTTTATTTGTTCTCCACCCTCATTATATGTTATATAAAGCATATTGTCAAGCCATTTTTCCCAAGCAAAAAGCAGAGGCACCCGAACCGGATGCCTCTGCCTGTTTATGGACGTGTTGATTTAGTTATTGAACATATCCTTCAGCTTTTTGAAGAAGCCCTTGCGCTTTTCGTAGTTGTCCTCTTTCAGGGTCCCCTCGAACTTCTTCAGGGCCTCACGCTGGGTACGGCTGAGCTTCTTGGGGATCTCGACCTCGCACTTGACGTACATATCACCGCGGCCTCTGCCATTCACATACTGGACGCCCTTGCCGCGCAGGCGGAAGGTGGTGCCGCTCTGGGTGCCTTCCGGCACATTGACCTCGACCTTGCCGTCGATGGAAGGCACCGTGATGGTATCGCCCAGGACAGCCTGACTGTAGGTGATGGGGAAGACGACGTAGATGTTGTTCTCGTCGCGCTGGAACACCTCGCTGGGCCGGACAGTCACCGCCACGATGACGTCACCTGCGGGGCCGCCGTTGGTGCCGGCATTGCCCATGCCCGAGAGGCGGAAGCCCTGATCGTCGTCGATGCCCGCAGGGACATTGGCCTCCAGAGTCTTCTTGACCGCGATGGTGCCGCTGCCGTGGCAGCTCTTGCAGGGGTTCTTGATGAGCTTGCCCTTGCCGCCGCAGCGGGAGCAGGGCTGCTGGGTCTGCATCACGCCAAAGGGAGTGCGCTGCTGCCGGATGACATAGCCGCGGCCGCCGCAGTCCGGGCAGGTCTCGGGGCCATCGGCGGGGGGCTGGGGGCCCCTGCGGGGCGCCCAGCCGCTGCCATGGCACTCCGTGCACTCCTGCTGGCGGGTGATGGTGATGTTCTTCTTGCAGCCATGCACGGCCTCATCAAAGCTCAGGGTGATCCGCACACGGATATCCTGACCCTTGCGGGGGGCGTTGGGGTTTGCCTGACGGGCAGAGCCGCCAAAGCCGCCGAAACCGCCGCCAAAGATATCACCGAAGATATCGCCCAGATCGACCCCATCGCCGCCAAAGCCGCTGAAGCCGCCCGCGCCGCCGCCGTTCTGGGCTGCATAGCTGGGATCAACACCGGCAAAGCCGTACTGATCGTACAACTGGCGCTTCTTCGGGTCCGAAAGCACCTCGTTGGCTTCATTGACTTCCTTGAACTTTTCCTCGGCATCCTTATCGCCGGGGTTGTAGTCCGGGTGGTACTTCATGGCCAGCTTGCGGTAAGCTTTTTTGATCTCCGCATCGGTGGCCGTTTTGGATACTCCCAGCACTTCGTAGTAATCGCGCTTTTCCTGTGCCATAACCATACCTCTATAAAACCAGCAAAGGCCGCCCCGGCAAAACCGGAGCGGCTTTTGCTTTTATCCGGCACGCCTGCCCGCCGGTTTGGCCGGGCATCTGCCGTTTGTGTCAGAACTTAGACTTCCTTGAAGTCAGCGTCCACAACGCCGTCATCGTTGGGCTTCTGCTGGTTGTTTGCGCCAGCATCGGGGCCGGGCTGTGCGCCTGCAGCCTGCTGGGCAGCAGCGGCAGCCTGATACATCTTCTCAAAGACATGGCTCAGCTCATCCTGCTTTGCCTTGATCTCATCGATGGAGCCGGACTGAACAGCGGTCTTGAGGTCGGCCAGCTTTGCCTCAGCTTCGCTCTTCACGTCAGCGGGCATCTTGTCGCCGTTCTCCTTCAGCATCTTCTCAGTCTGGAACACCATCTGATCAGCGCCGTTGCGGATATCGACCTCTTCACGCTTCTTCTTATCATCGGCAGCAAACTGCTCAGCTTCCTTCACAGCCTTGTCGATATCTTCCTTGGACATATTGGTGGAAGCGGTGATGGTGATGTTCTGCTCCTTGCCGGTGCCCAGATCCTTCGCGCTGACCTTCACGATGCCGTTTGCATCGATATCGAAGGTGACTTCGATCTGAGGCACACCACGGGGAGCCGGAGCAATGCCATCCAGGTGGAACACACCCAGGCTCTTGTTGTCGCGGGCAAACTCACGCTCGCCCTGCAGAACGTTGATCTCAACAGAGGGCTGGTTATCAGCGGCAGTGGAGAACACCTGGCTCTTGTGGGTGGGGATGGTGGTGTTGCGATCGATGATCTTGGTGCACACGCCGCCCAGGGTCTCAATGCCCAGGCTCAGCGGGGTGACATCCAGCAGCAGCAGGCCCTTGACATCGCCCTGCAGCACGCCGCCCTGGATGGCAGCACCCACGGCCACGCACTCATCGGGGTTGATGCCCTTGAAGGGCTCGCAGTTCAGTTCCTTCTTGACTGCATCGTAGACAGCGGGGATACGGGTGGAACCACCGACCATCAGAACCTTCTTCAGGTCAGAGGGACGCAGGCCTGCATCCTGCAGAGCCTTGCGGACAGGGGTCATGGTGCGGTCGACCAGATCAGCGGTCAGCTCATTGAACTTTGCGCGGGTCAGGGTCATATCCAGATGCTTGGGGCCGGTAGCGTCAGCAGTGATGAAGGGCAGGTTGATCTGGCTGCTCATTGCGCTGGACAGCTCGATCTTTGCCTTCTCAGCAGCTTCCTTCAGGCGCTGTGCGGCCATCTTATCCTTGCGCAGGTCGATGCCGTTCTCGTTCTGGAATGCATCTGCCATCCAGTCGATGATGCGCTGGTCGAAGTCATCGCCGCCCAGGTGGGTATCACCATTGGTAGCCAGAACTTCAGTAACGCCATCGCCCATCTCGATGATGGAAACATCGAACGTACCACCGCCCAGGTCGTAAACCATGATCTTCTGGTCGGATTCCTTATCAATGCCGTAAGCCAGAGAAGCTGCGGTCGGCTCGTTGATGATACGCTTTACGTTCAGACCAGCAATGGTACCGGCGTTCTTGGTTGCCTGACGCTGGCTGTCGTTGAAGTAAGCGGGAACGGTGATGACAGCCTCGGTAACGGGCTCGCCCAGGTAAGCTTCGGCATCAGCCTTCAGCTTTGCCAGGATCATAGCGCTGATCTCTTCGGGGGTGTAATCCTTGCCGCCAGCGTGAACCTTCTCGGCAGTACCCATCTTACGCTTGATGGAGGAGATGGTGTTTTCGGGGTTGGTGATAGCCTGACGCTTTGCAACCTGGCCTACCAGACGCTCGCCGGTTTTGGTAAAGCCGACAACAGACGGGGTGGTACGGGCACCCTCAGCGTTAGGGATAACAACGGGCTCGCCGCCCTCCATAACAGCTACGCAGCTGTTGGTAGTACCAAGGTCAATACCAATAATCTTACTCATAATATAAAACTCCTTTCATATTCCTCTTTCAGGAAACATGGAAATGTGAATGTCTTAATTTATATCTGAACGGGCTTTTGCACCCGGTTCATGCTTTGTTATTCGGCCACAACCACGGTTGCATGGCGGATGATCTTATCGCCGATCATGTAGCCTTTCTGGAACACGCGCACCACAGTGCCGCTTTCCTGGCCATCCTCTGCCGGAACCTGCTGAACAGCGTTCATAAAGTTGGGGTCAAAGGGCCTGCCCATGGATTCGATCTCGGTGATGTTCAGCGTTTTCAGAGCTTTTTCGGCTTTGTCCAGCGTCATCACAACGCCCTTTTTATAGTTTTCGTCGGTGCATTCGGCATTGGCTGCCATATCCAGCGTATCCAGAATTGCCAGGATCTGGTTGACCGCGTGGGAAACACCATCGTTGAACTTCTGGTCAGCTTCGCGGGCGGAACGCTTGCGGTAATTGTCATACTCTGCAGCGGTGCGCAGCATCTGGTCTTTCAGCTTTGCGTTGGCCTGCTCGGCGGCTTCCAGCTTTGCCTTTACGGCTTCCAGCTCTTTGGATTTTTTGCCGAACCAGTCTTTCTTTTCGGTCTTTTCTGCAGCGGGTTCAGCTTCCTGCTTATCGGATTCTGCCGCGGGCGCTTTTGTTTCAGCAGCGGCCTGTTCCTGTTCAGTTTCAGGCTGCTTCTTTGTTTCTTCGCTCATGTCTGCTCCTCCTTTTTACCGGACATTGACTGCCCTAACTTAATTGCAAAATAATTCAAAACGGGGATCAAGTGTTCGTACTCCATGCGGTTGGAGCCGATCACCGCCACCGTGCCGTACAGCCCGCCGCCCGCAAGGTAACGCTTGCTGACGATGCAGAGGTTCGGCATGGCGGGCTCGATATCCTCGCCCAACGTGGCGGTCACTTTGCCGCTGCCCGGTTCGATCAGGGCGCGGGCCGCTTCGTTGTCAGAAAAAACTTCCAGCAGCGCGCCAAGGTTTGTGCGCACATCCGGCATCTTGGCCAGGTACTGCACGCCCTCCAGGTAAAACTGCGGGCGGGTGCGAACCAGCGCTTCGGCGGCGAACACCACCGGCGCCAGCCTGCGCCCGGCGGAAAGCACCAAGCTTGCCGTCAGCGACGGGGTCAGATCTTCCGGTGCCACAAAGGTCAGGCTGCTGTTCAGCAGGCGGGCCATCTCATCGGCATCCTCCCGCGTCAAGCCGGTGTGGATACGCGCCACACGGGTGCGCACACCGCCAGAGCTGGTAACCGCCAAAACTGCGGCGGAATACCGCCCGACCTGCACGACCTCAAAATGGGCGATGCACAGATCCTCGGCCTGCGGGGTGGTAGCCACTGCGGCACAGCCGGTATAATCGGCCAGTGCGCGGGCGGCGCTCTGCGCCAGCTTTTCGGGCTCAACGTCCATATCGGCAAACAGCCGGTCAATGTTTTCGCGGTCCGCTGCGCTCAGTGCTATGGCGGCGGGGGCTTCCAGCAGGTGGTCTAGGTAGTACCGGTACCCCTTGGGGCTGGGCACGCGGCCTGCGCTGGTGTGCGGCTGCTCCAGCAGGCCAAGCTTTGTCAGCGCGGCCATCTCGTTGCGGAGCGTTGCGCTGGAAAGTGCCATGTCAAAGTGGCTGGCCAGCAAACCGGAGCCGACCGGCTCGCCGCCGGTAGAATAAATGGCAACAATCGCTTCCAGAATGCGCTGCTTGCGTGCATCCATCGTCATGCTGCCCTCATCTCCTTGTTTGCTTTTTCTTGTTTAGCACTCTATCTTCCTGAGTGCTAAATTTATTATATCCCAACTCTTTGTTCTGTCAAGCCCTTTTCATAAAAAGTTTCAAACTTTAACAGATTTGACACAAACGCCGCGGCAAAGGGTGGTTTTTGCCCTCCGCCGCGGCGTTTTTCTGTTATTTTATCTTGTTTTGCTGCCCGCCAGACAGCAGGGTGATGCCGGCCAACGGTTCATTCTTCCATCCACTTTGCTAAAAATGCCGCGGCAATGTTTACTGCGCGGGCGGTCTCGGTATCAGGGGCTGCATCCTGCGGGCGGCCGGTCAGCAACACACCGCCTTCCACATCCCCCTGCACCACAATGGGGCAGACACACAGCAGCACCGTTTCCCCTTTGTCAAAGGCCGTAATGCGGCGGGCAGCGGTTTCCGGCGCGGTGTAAGGGCCGCGCATGGCCAGCAGCCGGGCGGCGGCATCGCTGATCTGCCGCCCCAGCAGCTGCCCTTTGCCCGTGCCGGTGGCGGCCACAATGCTTTCCCTGTCACACATCAGCACCGGGCGGCCCAGGTTTTTGGCCAGCACCTCGGCATACACCCCGGCCAGTTCGCCCAGCTCCACCAGCGGGGAATATTTTTTGAACACCACCTGCCCATCGGCAGCGGTAAAAATTTCCAGTGCATCGCCCTGGCGGATGCGCTGGGTTCGCCTGATCTCTTTGGGAATGACCACCCGCCCCAGCTCATCAATCCTGCGCACGATTCCTGTTGCTTTCATTGGGGTATCCTCCTGCCCTTCCATATTCTGTACAATATACCTATTATATGGAAAGTGCGGCGGTTTATGTATGGTTCGTGCCTGTTTTTTGTCAGTGCTTTATCCAGCCCTGCCAGCAGGGCATCACGCTGAACGGCTTGGCAATGTGGGCGTTCACGCCTGCTTCAAACACCTTTTTGCGGTTCCCCTCAAAGCCATCTCCATTTTGGAGATATTATAACGGAGCGCCGCGTAAATTTCAGGATATTGGTTTTCTGCCCGCCAAATAGCCGCCCGCACATTGTCTGCAGCCTTGCCGCCTGTACTATCCGGGTGGTATACTGATACCAATATATTTTGTGTGCCCCGCACACAGGGAACGAGGCTCCGCTATGGCTGAACTGCTGCAAACCACTCTGTGCTACCTGGAACAAAACGGCTGCTATCTGATGCTGCACCGCATTAAAAAGAAGAACGACGTCAACCACGATAAATGGATCGGTGTGGGCGGCAAGCTTGACCCCGGCGAAACTGCCGAAGCCTGTGCCCTGCGCGAAGTGTGGGAGGAAACCGGCTTGACGATGCAATCCCCCGCCTACCGCGGTATTGTGGATTTTACTTGCGAGCCATGGCCCGCCGAGCGGATGCACCTGTACACCTGCACCGATTTTACCGGCACGCTGACCGACTGTAACGAGGGCACACTGGAATGGGTGCCCAAACCCGAAGTAGAGAACCTGCCGATCTGGCAGGGGGACAAAATTTTCCTTCGGCTGTTGGCGGAGGGCGCACCGTTTTTCCATCTGGAGCTAACCTATCACGGCGATACCCTGGTGCAGGCGGTGCTGGAAGGCGAGACACTGCCCTGCGGTTGAACAGCCATTAAAGAACTAAAAGCATGTGCAGTTTTTCGGGCTTTCCCAAAAACGCACATGCTCTTGTTTTTATTGGTTATTTCAGCAGCCCGAAATGTTCCAGCGCATTCCAGATGCCGTCCTTATCCACATCGGTGGTAATGTAATCCGCCGCGGCACGGGCGTCTGGCCAGGCGTTGCCCATGGCAACCCCGATCCCGGCAAAAGCAAGCATCTCGGTATCGTTGCCGCCATCGCCAAAGGCAATGCTGTTTTCCCGCGTAAGACCCAGATGATTGAGCGTTTCCTGCAAGCCGTTCACCTTACCGCCGGTTGCGGGCAGGATATCGACAAATTCTTCGCTCCAGCGCACAGCGCGGCAGCCGGGCACGTGAGCCATGAACTCCGGTTCCTGCTCGCTGCTCAAAAATGCGCTGAGCTGATACGTCGGGTAGGTAAAGCAGCGCTGGGCCGGATCGATGGTTTCCTGCGGGATCTCTTTCAAAAAGTTTTCACACAGGGCATTGGTGCGGTTCATGTAAGCGGTATCCGCTTCCACAAAGGAAACCGCAATATCTGTTTTTTCCAGCCAGGGCAGCAGCTCGCGCAGTCCCTCCTGCGGCAGCGGGTGAGCGTAAAAGCAGCCGTCCTTATCCCGGCAATATTGGCCGTTCATCATCACCATGCCGTCAAATTCAAACGGCAGATCCTTTTTCAGGTAATGCAGGTGGTACGGCGGGCGGCCGGTTGCCAGGTAAAGCTGCACCCCTTTGGCGCGCAGAATGTTGAGCGCCGCCACGGTGGATTCCGGCAGGTGGTGATCCGGCGGCAGCAGAGTGCCGTCAATATCAAAAAAAGCAATGCGAATATCTCTGTTTTCCATGTTATTATTCCTGTTTCAGCTGTCGGCCCATCATTGTAGCAAGCGCATCGCGGGCGGCCAACCGACCGGACAGAATATCATCCACCGCATTCACGATGGGCATTTCTACCTTATACTTTTTCGCCAGCTTGCAGGCTGCGGGCAGGGCATTGATGCCCTCCACCACCTGACCGACCTCTTTTTTGGCGGTTTCTACATCCTTTCCGCGGCCAATCAGCATGCCGGCATGCAGGTTTCGGCTGTGCATACTGGTGCAGGTCACGATCAGATCGCCCATACCGGAAAGCCCGGCAAAAGTTTCGGCCTTGCAGCCCATGGCCACACCCAGGCGGGCCAGCTCGGCGTTGCCGCGGGTGATAAGGGCAGCCTTGGCGTTATCGCCGTAATCCAGGCCCATCGCAATGCCAACAGCCAGCGCGATCACATTTTTGACAGCGCCGCCCAGCTCCACGCCGCGGCGGTCGGTGTTGGTATACACGCGGAAGGTGGGGGTGGTAAAGATCTGCTGCACCTTGCGTGCGGCGGCTTCATCCGGGCTGCCTGCCACGATCAGGGTGGGCATATCGCGGGCCACTTCCTCCGCATGGGTGGGGCCGGAAAGCGCCACCACATTGCAGTGGGTGTGTTTGCCATCCGCGGCCAGCTCCTGCTCAATGATTTCGGACATCGTCATCAGCGTTTTTTCCTCCACGCCTTTGGCCACATCCACGATCAGCTGCCCATCCGGGATATGCGGTGCCGCCTTGCGGGCGGTGGAACGCACAAAAACCGAGGGCACCGCAAACAGCAGCACATCACGGTCGCCGCAGATTTCTTCAATATCCGCGGTATAGTGCATATCGGCAGGCAGGCACATGCCGGGCAGGTTGGGGTGGGCATGGGTCACGCTCATGGCTTTCAGTTCATCGGGCAGGGCGCTCCACATGGTAACGTCACAGCCGTTTCCTGCCAGCATGCGTGCCAGCGCGGTTCCCCAGGTTCCGGCACCCAGAACACCGATTTTGGTTTTGGTCATCGTATTTGTTCTCCAATCGTTTATGGGCAATACCGCATAATTCTAAGTGCCGATACGGCGAGCGAGGTGCGGCAGCTGCTAAGCCAAAAGCGCAGATAATACTGGATGTCTTATCGAGCATTTTGGCAACGCAGATGCCGTGCCGCAGCTGCCGGAGCGGTGCTTAAGCCGCAAGGCGGGAATTGTGCGGTGTTGCCTATGGTATCAGGTACGCCTTCAAGCTACACCTTAAAAGTGCCCCGTGCGGTTAAACTGTTTCCACCTCTCAATCAAAGAATGGCGGCGCGGATCCGGCTTATCCGGCAGGTCCAGCACAAAGCGCTCATAGCAGTTCACAATGCGTGTCTGGCCGTACTGGTGCTCCCGCGGGATGTTGGCTCCATAGGTCAGGTGGATATGCCCGTGCAGCATCAAAGCCGGGTGATAGGTATCCAAAATTTCATTGAACACCGTAAACCCGCGGTGCGGCAGGTCGCTGAAATCCCCATAGCCGTGCAGCGGCGCATGGGTAACAAGGATATCCACCCCGCCCGCGTGCTGGATCTTGCTGCGCAGGTGGCTGATGCGGCGTTTCATTTCCGCTTCGGTAAACTGCCAGGCACCGGCGCGGTAACGGCAGCTGCCGCCAAGGCCCACAATGCGGTAGCCCTTGTACCAGTACAGGTCATCGTCAATGCAGATCGCACCGCGGGGCGGTTCTCTATCATAGCTGGCATCATGGTTGCCGTGTACATAAAGCACCGGAACCGGCGCTGCATCGGACAAAAAGTTCATATAATGCCGGCTCAGGTCCCCGCAGCCGATGATCAGGTCGATATCGCGCAGCTTGCTGGGCTCATAGTATTCCCACAGGTACTTGCTCTCTTCGTCTGCCACTGCCAGAATTTTCATAGATCAGCCTCTTTCTCTGCAGGGAGCCGGTCGCGGTGGATGCCCTGCATGCGGTACATGGGGCGGGCACAGTCCATCAGTTCGTCAAATTCCGGCAGGTGGCCCTCCACTGCATCGCACAGCCAGTCCATATGCAGGATCTGCTCCGGGGTAAAGCCGGTGCGGCCCTCGTTCATCACAGTACCGTTCTGCGCGGTAATATAGCAGGCAAACGGGTCAATGCTGCCCGCAATAATGCCGCTGCGCAGGATGTTGGCCAGGTGGCGCACATCATGGGGCAGCTCGCGGCTGAGCAGCACATCCATCACACCGCTGTTCATGCCCCACCAATAGTTGACGGCAGTACCATCGGTGCCGGATTTATCGCGGGTCCAGCCGCCATCCAGCACGGTGCGCACCACGTTTTCATAGAACTGGCCCCAATGCCAAAACGGCGAAGCCAGATCCATCAGCGTGCCGCCGGGGCTGATGCGGAAAGTTCCGAACTCTCGCGCAGGGCGGAACGGCGTGGGGGTATCGCGCCCCGAGATCACCGTGATGCCCTGCTTCTGGAAGGTCTGGATCGGGTCTCCCGGCAGGCAGGACCATTGCAGGCTGACCTTAACGCGCGGATTGACCATCCGCGCGCCAAGGGCAAACGCATTGATGTTGGCCGGAACGCCAAAGGTGGGTGTATCCGCCACATAGCCCACGCGGTCCTCCCGCGCCACAGCGGCAGCAATGGCGCCGGTGATGAACTTTGCCTCATACACGCGGCTGTAATAGGTGCGGATGGAAGCATACGGCATATCGACCGAGCAGTTCAGGATGCGCACATCCGGGTGGCGCAGCGCCGCGCGCAGCGAAGCCCCCACCAGTTTTGGCGAGGTTGTAAACACCATATCCGCGCCGTCCTGGATGGCTTTTTCCACCAGTTCATCGGCATTTTTGCCCGGCTCTGCGCCATGATAAGCCACGGTTTCCACCTTGCCGGCAAACACCTGGTCCAGCTGGGTACGGCCAAACTCGTGCTGGCTGGTCCAGGTAGAAGTTTCCGGCGTGCGCTCGTTGACAAACGCTACTTTCAAGTGGCTGGGCTCACTGCGGATCCCCGGCAGGATGCGGTCCAGCAGGCTGTTCTTTTTGGCCGGGGCGGCCGGCTGGGTGCTGAGCTTGACCGGTTCCGGGCGCTCCAGCGCCAGAACGTTATCCCACACAGCGTCAATAGCTGCGGCAAACTGGGCGGGACTATAGGTTTTCAGCTCATCCAACTTATACAAGCGGAGCAACAGCAGCATAACATCCGCCGGGGTGGTGCGCATTTTATCGCCGCCGTGGGCATTATAAGCCTTGGTGATCCAGTTCATCAGGCTGACAACTTCCGCCTTATCGTCTGCGGTCCACTTTTCATCCGGCGCTTTGCCCAGCGCTTTCTGCAAGCGGGCAAAGCTGCCCTCCTGCGTAAAGTGCAGCCGGTACAGCCCGCACAAAGGGTAATACTCCATGAACTCGTAATATTCACGAATTTCCGGCGTATCATTGAACCGCGGCACAACGCGGGTAACGGTGGCAAAAATAGAATCCGCGCCAAAATATTTCAGCACACTGACACGTTTGTTGCCCTCTTGGACATAAAAGCGGCCCATGTACTCATATGCTTTAATGGCATCGTGGATGCCCTCTTCCATATGGGCCATGCACAGGGAAAGCCACTTGCTGGCAAACTCAGTGTCTTCGGGCAGCAGCGGCATAAAGTTGGAAGCAAACGCCATGGTGCGGCCGGTGGTTTTGGTGCCTACCACATAATCCAACGGTATTTCAATGGTACCAAGCGGTATCTGGCTTTCGGTATCTGTTTTTTCCAGCAGTTCATCCAACGCAGGCAGATAGGGGTATTTGCCTGCCGCTGTCTTTTCACGGTAATCGCGCATGCCCAATCTTTGAGCGCGGTTGTATTCATCTATGGCTTCTATACGCTGCATCCTGTGCCTCCTCCTGCTGTTGTGGTTCCGTCATTTTTTCTTATTCTGTGGGCATGTATGTTGTAATTATACCATATCCCGCAGGGCTTTGCACCCTTTTTATGCCGGAAACCGGCATCCTGCCCGCTTGACATAAATTTTACACAAAACCTGTGGTGCAGGTCTTGCGGCATATCGCGGATTCTTGTATAATAAAATTCGTATGCAAATTTGACATCAATCAACTGCGAGGTACTGGAATGCTTAAGAAATACCTGACTGTATTTTTTGTTTCGATGGTTCCCCTGATCGAACTGCGCGGCGCAATCCCCTATGGCGTAATTTTTGGTCTGCCGCTGTGGAGCACCTACATCATTGCCATCATCGGCAACATGATCCCGGTGCCGTTCATCTTTTTGTTTGCGCGCAAGATCCTGGAATGGGGCGCTGACAAACCGGTGATCGGCAAGTTTTTCACTTTCTGCCTGGAAAAAGGCCACAAGGGCGGCCAAAAGCTGAAAGCCACCGCCGGCCGCGGCCTTTTTATTGCTCTGCTGCTGTTTGTGGGCATTCCCCTGCCCGGCACCGGCGCATGGACCGGCACCCTGGCCGCCAGCCTACTGGATATGGATTTCAAGGAAAGCGTTCTGGCCTGCATGGGCGGCGTTCTGCTGGCAGGCTGCATTATGGGTGTACTGAGCACTTTGGGCATTTCCGCTTTTGGTGCAATCGCCGGTTGATTTTTTCCCTGATTGTATATGACAAAAAGCAGCCCCCGCGGGGGCTGCTTTTTGTTATTATTTTACTGGGCCGTCTCTTCCTGCCTGCTCAACAGGATGCGGTCATTATCCAACCGGCGGCCCACATTTTTGGCGAACTGATCCAGCAGGCCGTCCACCGTGGTGTTGGCGCGTTCTTCCCCGCTGATATCCAGCACAATGTGGCCGAAATCCATCATCAGCGTGCGGTTGCCCAATTCCAGGGCGGCGTGCATGTTGTGGGTAATCATCAGGCAGGTGATGTGGTTTTCGGCCACAATTTTCTTGGTCAGCTCCAGCACCTTATCTGCGGTGGCGGGGTCCAGGGCCGCAGTGTGCTCGTCCAGCAACAGCAATTTGGGGGTAACCAGGGTGGCCATCAATAGGGTCAGCGCCTGGCGCTGGCCGCCGGAAAGCAGGCCGACCGGCTGGTTCATCCTGTTCTCCAGCCCCAAGCCCAGCTGGACCAGCCGATCGGTAAACAGTTCGCGGTCCGCCTTGGTAATGCGGGAAAACGGCGAAGTATGGGTGGAAGCGCGCAGATAGGCCAGGGCCAGATTTTCCTCAATGGTCATGTTGGGGGCAGTGCCTTTGAGCGGGTCCTGGAACAGGCGGCCAATCGCCTTGGAGCGGCGGAAATCCGGCTGGAAGGTCATATCCACCCCATCCAGCAGAATGCTGCCGGTATCCGGAATAAAGCTGCCTGCAATGGCATTGAACAAGGTGGATTTGCCCGCGCCGTTGGAACCCACAATGGTAGCGAACTCGCCGCTTTCCATATGCAGATTGATATCGGTCAGCGCTTTTTTCTCGTTCACCGTACCGGGGTTAAAGGTCATACTGACATGGTTCAGATCAAGCATGGGTCTTGCCCCCTTTCTGGCTGACGGCACGGCGGCGGCGCAGCGCAAGGTTCTTTTTCAGGGCCGGGGCCGCAATGGCCAGCGCCACAATGACGGCAGAAATCAGCTTCAGGCACTCGCTGGGAACATTGGCACGCAGGGCCAACGCAATGATAAAGCGGTAGATCACGCTGCCCGCCACAGCCGCAGCCGCTTTGACCCACATACCGCCGCGGCCAAACAGCGTTTCGCCAATAATCAGCGAAGCCAGACCGATGACCACCATGCCAGTGCCCAGGTTGATATCGGCGGATTTCTGGTACTGAGCCAGAACCGCGCCGGAAAGCGAGGTCATGGCGTTGGAAACGCAAAGGCCCACCGTGATGGTGAACGCCGTGTTGATGGAGGAAGCGCGCATCATATCCGGGTTATCGCCGGTAGCGCGGATGGAAAGACCAAGCCGGGTGCCAAGGAATAAAATCAGCAGCGCGCAGGCCACGACTGTGACCGTGACGGCAACAATGAGTTTATAGGGAGATTTTTCGCCAAACAGGGCGCGGGCCATAGTGAACACTGTCTCAGTTTTCAGCATGGGAACGTTGGAAGAAAAGCCCATGATGGCAAGGTTTACGGTGTAAAGCCCGGTATTGGTAATAATACCCGCCAAAATGGACGGCACGCCCAGGTGGGTTTGCAGGAACGCGGTGACAAACCCGGCGCAGGCACCGGCCAGCATGGCCAGCACAAAACCAAGGAACGGATGCCCCGTCCCGGTCCCCCCCCCCGGGGGGGTTAGCCGACACGGCACAGCCAAGGGTGAACGCGCCATCGGTGGTCATATCGGCAATATTCAGCACACGGAAGCTCAAAAACAGTGCCATGGCCACAAGGGCGTAAATAAAGCCCAGCTCCAATGCGCTTTGCACAATGGCAAGGGTAAACATAAGCGTTGCTCCTTTGCGTATAAATAATAAGTAATAAAGAATAATGAATAATGGCTGTACGCCGCCCGCGGCGGCGTTTTTAATCAGGTATGCAGCTCCGGCGGGCGTTTTCGCTTGCCGGAGCTGCATTTCCTGCTTTATTGTGGTACCGCAGGCACCACACCTGCATTATTCTTTTTTCATTATTCTCTATTCATTTTATCACTGCTGGGTGGTAACTTCCACAACCTGGCTGGCCATATCGCTGAAAGCGGCGTAATCAATGCCCAGAGCGGCGGCAGTTTCGGTGTTGACGGTGATGATGCCGCCATCCATTACATGGTATTCAGGAACGTTGCCGCTTTCCAGGATATCCAGCACCATATCAGCGGTGTAGGTGCCAAGTTCGGTATAGTTGACTCCGCAGGTTGCAAAGGCACCGGCGGTAACAAAGCTGTCGGCACCGGTGTAGAACGGGATACCCGCTTCGGTCAGCGTCTCGGAAACAGCAGCTGCGGCGGCCATAACCACGTTATCGGTCGGGGTAAACACAGCGTCAGCCTTGCCCACCATATTGGCGGCGGCGCTCATGATTTCATCGTTGGTGTTGCCGGTGCCTTCCACATAAGCAATGCCCTTTTCATCCAGGTAAGCCTTTGCTTCGGCAATGGGGGTGGTGGAATTGGCTTCGGAATTGGAGTACAGCAAGCCAACAGTCTTGACATCCGGGTTGATTGCCAGCATCATATCCAGGATGAACTGGGTGTTCAGCGCGTCAGAAGTACCGGTGACATAATCCAGGCCTGTGAGGTCTGCAGCGGCAGGGTCGCTGATAGCGGCGTACACAACAGGAATCTGATCTTCGGCGCAGGCATTGGCCATACACTGAGCTGCCAGGGTGGCAATGGGCACCACCGCATCATATCCATCGGAAACCACCTGGGTGCCGATCTGGTTCAGCGTGGTAGCGTCGTTCTGGCCGTTAAAATCTTTGTACTCAATGGTAATGCCCTTTTCGGCGGCTTTGGCGTCCAGCTCTGCTTCCACAGCGGTGCGGATCTCATCCAGGCTGGCGTGGTCCAGCTGCTGGACCACCGCAATTTTGTAAGACTTTGCGGTATCATCTGCGGCAGCAGCTTCGCTGCTGGAAGCTGCAGCGGTATCGGCGCTGGAGGCAGCGGTAGAAGTGGTGGCGGCGGTGGAACCGCAGGCGGCGAGGGTGGCGAGCATAGCGGCGGCGGACAGAACAGCAACAAACTTTTTCATGGTAAAAGCTCCTTTTTATCATTCACATTTAAGGTGTATCGGCGGTTTGTTCCCGGCAGTGCCGGGGCGGGCAATCAGTTTGCCCGGCGCCATCGCTCCCGCATGGTGGTAATGCTTTGCTTTTTCATGGTGTTACTCCTGTTTGTGGTCTGTGCCGGGTATAACAAAAAGCCCTTGCACAGAAATAGCTTTCTGTGCAAGGGCAGATCAATCAAATAATCTGTGGTGCCACCTTGCTTGCTGTGCCATAAACTGCACAGCCGCTCTGCGGAGAACTAACATTCCCCTGTCCTGTAACGGAGGCTTCCGTCAACGGATACTCAGCCCAGCTTTTCCCCGTGCCCTCGGCGAACCATTTATCCACTCCGCTTACCACCCCGTTCCCAGCATCGGGGGCTCTCTGTGCGTGCGCCTGTGGTTTTACTTTCGCTTCATTGGTTTAAAGTATTTATAGCACAAAGGCGCGGCCTTGTCAACGGGGAATTTTAATTTTCTGTGTCAAAAAGTACAATCAGTTTTTGGCAATAATCCACAAGCGGCTTTTCTTCGGCCTGCACTTCGGGCTTGATCAGGCCGTTCTGCTCGGTGTAAGGGGTGTCCTCGTTGTCCAGCGCCAGGAACAAATCCGCCCCTGTGGCAATAAATTCTTTGCCCGCAGCTTCCGCCAGCGCGTTCAGGTCGTAATAGTCGTTCTCGGCATCATCGCCCAGCAGGCCGCTGCTGCCGCGCTGGGTATAGATCGTCAGCATGGAGCAGACTTCGCCCTGCACGGGGGAGCCTTCGCCGTTCAGCAGCATGCCGAAGCGGCTGTAGTTGGCAATATAATTGCCGTCTTTCCAGGCACTCTGGGTCACATGGCCGTTGCTCAGCTGGCCAAAGAATTTATCGTCCGGGTACTGGCGCAGCACAAAGTTCATGTTGTCCATCATGGCAAGGTCGTCGCGGTCCAGCCTGCCCTTATAGGTGGTGTTCACCTGCAGGTTGGCATACAGCTGCTGTACCTGGGCATAGGCATCGCCAAAATAGTCTGCCATCGCATCGGGCTGTTCCTCCATAGCGGTCTTGAACAGCTGCAGGGCAGTCGTCATATCCTCATCCCGCAGGGCCTGCACAAAGTCCGCAATGCTCTCTGCCGGTTCGATCTCCGTATCTGCCAAAGCCAGCAGGCCATACATCGAAACTACGGTATTGCGCTCGGTGCCCAGCCCTGCCACATGGATAGTGCCGCCCTGCTGGCGGTTATACTGGTACAGCCAGCGCCAGTATTCGGCTTCCGCATCCGCACAGCTGCCCTGCAGCTTCAGGTAGTGGTTCAGCCAGTTTTCATCGCCCGTGCGCAGGTACTGCTCCAGCACCTGGGTTTCGCCCACGCCGGTTTCCACCAGCTGAACATTCACCCCCTGCTGTTCGTGCAGGTACTGGAACAGCGCCTTGCGCATGGCAGTGTTCTGCGGCTGTCCGCGGGTCTCTCCGGCCAGAAACACGCGGTAATCCGCATTACCAAAATCGGCATCTTCCAGCGGGTAATCCCAGTAAATGGGTGTTGTGTTGTCTTTCAGGTAGGTGTGGACGGTGTCATTCTTTTTGCTCTGCACTTCCACGGTTTCGGGCACAGCGGTTTCCTCACCGTCAGCCGTTTCCGGGGTAGCGGTACCGGCGGCAATGGCTTCCTCTGCCGTCATATCAGTATACAAAAAGTTCTGCAAAACCGCAATGTTGGCAGCCCAATCAGGATCCATCATGGGGCGGTCATCCATGCCGTTGCGCACGCCATAGGTGCCCTGCACCGGCATGGTCATCTGGTCTGCTGTCACGCCCAAAAAGCTCGGCAGCTGCACCATCAAGGCAGCGATCTCAGTTTTTGTAAAGTTGGTCTGCACCACCGGCAGGGCGGTGTCCAGCAGGTCGTTCAGCTCGGTGACCGAAGCGCTCTTGATCCGGTCCAGCACCGCCTGGATGACGGTGCGCTGGCGGGCCACGCGGTGCCAGTCATCATCAATGGCGCGCAGGCGAGCATACTGCAATGCGGTATAGCCGTCAAAGTGGTTCCAGCCTGGTTCCACCTTCTTGACGATCAGCATCGAGTTGGAGGGAACCTCCCAGTTCAGCGCCTTGGCTTCGTCCTCAGTCAGGTTCAGGTCGATGCCGCCCACGGCATCCACAATCTGGACAAAGGAGTTAAAATTGAACCGCACATAGTGGTCCACCTGCACGTTGAAGCAGTCTTCCACCGTATCCATCGTCAGGCGGACACCGCCGTAACGGAAGGTGTGGGTGATCCAGTCGTACTGGCCCTCGTACCCATCCAGCAGAATCGGCACACCGGTGCCGCGCTCAATGGAAACCAGTTTGATGGTATCGTCCTTGATGTTCAGGGAGCACAGAATTAAACTGTCCGCGCGGGCATCGGAGCTGAACTCCGTGGTGGCTTTTGTTCCGTCCAGCTCGTTCAGATGGGTAAACGCATCCCAATCGTTCACGGCATCGGTGCGTTCATCAGTGCTGACCAACAAGATGTTCAGCACATCTTCGTCCGCAAAGGGGCTGCCATCCGGCATCTCCATTTCGTCATTTGTGGCCTGGGTCAGGCCGGTGGTATCCAGATCCTGGTCCTCCTCGGCATCAACGGTGCCAACGCTGTCCACCGTGCCGTCATCGTAATGAATCAGATCCAACTTGCCGTTAATGTACAGCACCGCCAGCAGCACCAGCACCGCCAACGCCGCAGCAAACACTGCCAGCAGTTTCAGCCACAGGGGACGTTTCTTTTTGTCCGGCGTTTCCGGTGCTGTGGTTTCCGCCTTGGGTTCGTTTTCAGTTCCCGGCTGGGCCGCATCCGCGGCCGGTTCGCTTTCCGGCTGCGTCTGCTCCGGCTGGGCCTGCTGCTCCGGGGCATCAGACTGCATCTTGTTTTCTTCGTCCTTCATAGCTACTTTCACCCTTGTTGTTTTTGGCCGCGCAAACGCCGCAGGCCCGCCCGTATCCCACAGGAATAATAGAGAAAAGCCAGCCCCGCAAAAATGCTGACCGTTAAACTGCGCCAGGTAAACCACCCGTGCTGGATGGAATGGGTGCGCAGCAGCGCCAGCCACACCGGTGCCATCAGGGCGGTAAGGCCAATGGGCAGCGCGCAGCAAAGCTTCCTTATTGCGCAGGCAAAGCAAAAACGCCGCAATGCACAAAATAATCACCAGCACCACCGGCCACAACAGCCCGCGCTGGCTTAATGTATCCCCCACAAAGCGGAAGATGTTCCCCCAGCTCAGCTCCATGCCGTGCCAGGTATCCGCCGTGGTGCGCACCCCGGCCTGGTGGATGGCATCGCCGATGATATCCTGCCCGGTAATCAGGGTGGCCAGCACCCATTTCAGGCCCCAGCACATGGCATAGCCTGCCCCCCAGCACAAGCTGCCGCCGATGACCGGCAGACACTGCCTGGCACCAGATGCCGCCCGCTGCGGCAGGCAGCACAGCCACACCGCCACCGGCAGCCCCAGCGTGATGATGGGGGTAACCAGCAAATCACAGAACGCCGTACAGGTACCCAGCACCACCAGGGCAATGCTCAGCTGCCCGGCGCGGCGCGGCCTGGCCAGCACCCACGCGCAGCCCGCATACGCAATACAGAAAGTGGTAAAATACTGCACCTGATGCGGCACCCAGAACACGGTAACCGCCAGCTGGCTGACGGCAAACCACACCATGGCCCGCAGCCCACACTGCCGCCGCAGCTGCCACAAAATAACCGCCAGCAGCGCAAACAGCACCAAATACTGCACCACGCGCACACCGGTGATGGACATAACGCAGAGCAGCGGCCGCAGCCAGATCAGGTAGCCGTGCCAGTACCGCGCATAGGAGAACGGCACCAGATGCACTGCCTTTTGGGCACCGGTGGCCAGCGGAATGGTGCGCTCGCAATAGACAGCAAGGTCACCGGCCATCGTTTCAAAGTTATCCACGTTATAGGCCGTTGCGGTCATCATGGCGGTCAAGGGATCCTGCTCGCCCATGGCGGCCGCTTCAAACAGCATGATGGTATCGGTATAGTTATCCATCTGGAACAGCTTAAAGCCGAAATATTCAGGGTAAAGCCCCTCCTGCTGGATGGTTTGGGCTGAATCATACACATGTTCCAGCACCGGCTGGGCCGGCAGCGCGCACGCCCCCAGCAGCAGCACAAACAGCACCGCCACCGTGGCTGCAAACGCCGCCAGCAGCTGCAGGGGCGTGGTGTGCCGCACCGTTGGGTTTGTTTTGATTTCCTGCATAGCATTCCTTTTCTTTTGGGAAGATTGCAAAAAAGTTACAAATCTTTTTTGGTTATTATACCGTATTATTCCGCCAGTTTCAATAGCGCAGAACTGCCGAAAGTTGTGAAATCCCCATCACAAAATTTGCACATTCCCGTTACCGGGCGTCCGCCTGGCGCGAAACAGAGAGCACAATGCCCATTTCGCCCAGCAGCATCATCAAACTGGTACCGCCGGAAGAAAAAAACGGCAGGCTGATGCCGGTGTTGGGGATGGTGTTGGTAACAACGGCAATGTTCAGCACCGCCTGCAGCACCACCTGCACCACAAAGCCAACGGCCAGCAGCGCACCGAATTTATCCCGCGCGCGCACTGCAATGGACATGCCGCGCAAAAACAGCAGCAGGAACAGCACCACCGTCAGAGCCGCACCCACAAAGCCAAGTTCTTCACACAGAATCGAAAAGATAAAATCGTTCTGCGGTTCCGGCACATAGAGGTATTTCTGGCGGCTGTTGCCCAGCCCCAGCCCGGCCGCGCCGCCAGATGCAATGGCGTACAGGCTTTGGATGGTCTGGTGGCCTTCGCCCAGCGGATCGGCAAAGGGGTCCCGCCAGGAGGACAGCCGCCCCATGGCATAGGGCACCAGCTCCGGCAGCAGCACCACCGCCGCCGCAATGGCCCCGGCCCCGGCAATGCCTGCCAGGGCAAACCACTTTAAGCCCGTGCCGCCCACAAACATCAGCACCGCGCCGATGCCCAAAATCAGTAGCGTGCCGGACAGATGCGGCTCCAGCAGCATCAGCACCGTAACCGCCCCCAGGATAACCATAAAGGGCAGCACCCCGGTTGCAAAGGTCTGCATCCTGTCATGGTTGAGGGAGATGATGTGGGCAAACACCAGCACTACCGCAAACTTGGCGATTTCGCTGGGCTGCAAGGTGCCCAGCCCCGGCAGCACGATCCACCGCTTGCAGCCGTTATATTCCGGCATGAACAGCACGATTGCCAGCAACGCCAGCGATACCCCCATGATTGGCCACGCCAGTTTGTGCCAGATGTGGTAATCCACCAGACTGGCCGCGTACATGGCCGCCGCACCAAACGCCGCAAACAACAGCTGGGGGCGGATGTAGGTATAAGCATCCCCGCGCCGGTACAGCGCCACCGCATACCCAGCTGAAAACAGCATCACCAAACCATAGCACACCAGCAGCATCAAAATGATCAAAAACCAGATATCCGGTGCCGGCTGCCC
>OGQH01001003.1_pt1 | contig 28578 bp, 19 predicted proteins | sample 1553181 | NCBI WGS metagenome assembly OGQH01 (sample SAMEA2579946, study PRJEB22360) | human gut metagenome | biome: human gut; feature: human-associated habitat; material: faeces | place: Denmark | collected 2008/2010 | reverse complement strand
CCAGGGACCTCCAGATTATGAGTCTGTTGCTCTAACCAACTGAGCTACAAGTCCGGTGTATCCGTTTACTGGATGCGGTGACAAAAGTAGTATTTTCTATTGAAATATGCAAGTCCTAACAATAAAAAACTACAATACTTTCTCTTCTCAGAACTTATATTTGCGTTTCGGGTTCTTGGGGAACCAGCCTTTTTTCACCCGGTCTTCCTGCTCAAAGACCTCTTTGATGGTCCAAAACGAGGAGAAGGCAAATACCCCTAACAGAGAAGACAGAATGACATTGTCGACGCTCAACGATGCCGCGACGCCTGCAATGCCTAGTATCAGGAATATCCACCAGCATTTGGTGCCCCAATAATATTCGGCCTTTACCACAACAGGGTGAAAAAGGCCGATAATCAAAAAGGTACAAATTCCGATAAATAACCCGGCAAGGTGATATTCATTCAGGAATTCCATTCTGTTATTTTTCTACGCGGATAGGAATTTCTTTTTTGATACTCTGTTCCAGAGAAATCAGTGTTTCTGTAGCAACCACACCCGGTATTTCTTGCATTTTGTTATTCAGCAAGTCCATCAGGTGTTCGTTGTCGCATGCGTAGAGTTTGGTCAGCATGGTGTAAGGACCGGTAGTGAAATGGCATTCCACAATTTCCGGAATCTTTTGCAACTCGGCCACCACTGATTTGTACATAGAACCTTTTTCCAGTTTGATTCCCACGTATGTACAAGTTCTGTAACCCAGTGATTTCGGGTTTACATGATAGCCTGAGCCTACGATGACGCCCAAGTCGATCAGTCTTTGTACGCGTTGATGGATAGCTGCACGTGACACTCCGCATTCGGCTGCTACGTCTTTGAAAGGGATGCGGGCATTCTGTGAAATAATCTCTAGAATCTGCCTGTCGAGGTTGTCTATTTTTTCCATAATAATAAATTATAATTTCCTGTTGTTATCAAATAGTAAGCAAATATAGAGATTTATTTTAATTATTCTTCTTTTACGGGAAAAAAAATAGGAAAAAGCAAAAAAAAGGAGTGCAAAGACTTTGCACCCCTTTCCTTTTTCTATTTAGAAAGATACTTTCTTATTTCTTATCTTTTTCGATACCTACCAGTTCAACTTCGAAAATCAGAGTAGAGAACGGTTTGATCTGTCCTGATTCTCTTGAACCGTAAGCGAGTTCTTGCGGGATGTAAAGTTCCCATTTAGAACCTACAGGCATCATAGTCAGAGCTTCTGTCCAGCCTTTGATTACTTGGTTGGCACGGAAAGTAGCAGGCTCGTTACGTTTGTAAGAGCTGTCGAATTCTGTACCGTCGATCAAAGTACCTTTATAGTTCACTTTCACTTTGCAAGTGTCAGCAGGGATTTCACCTTTACCTTCAGTGATTACTTTGTACTGCAATCCGCTTTCAGTAGTTTTCACACCTTCTTTAGCTTTGTTTTCAGCAAGGAATTTTTCACCGGCAGCTTTGTTGTCAGCGTATTTTTCTTCCATAGCTTTCGCTTTGATAGTTTCCATAGCTGTGCGAGTATATTCCTGAGCAGCTTCCATAGTCATCACGCCACCTTTTTCCAGTGTACCTGCGATGAAACCAGCCATGAAGTTGTCTTTGCTGATCGTTTTGGTAGAGTCACCAGCGAACAGTTCCTGGTTGATACCTTTCATCATCTGGTTGCTGATCTGCTGACCGATCTGAAGACCTGCCATGTAAGCGATGTCTTTCTTGCTGGTCTTGTTTGCACCTTCGTTCAAACCTTTGATGAATTCTGCCATATATGCAGTATCAACGTCCAGACGGCCTGTCAGATAGCCTTTCAGACCTTGAGTCTGAGCCATACCGATAGAGTAAGACAGTGAGTCGATGTCTGTTTTCAGATTTGCTTTAGGAGCTTGAGCTGTACAAGAAGCAAGACTTGCAGCAGCGGCGATTGCCATAAAAATACTAACTTTTTTCATTTTGCTTTGAAATTTTTTATTTATAATACTTCGAGTAATTCTACTTCAAATACCAATGTGCTGTGGGGAGGAATCATTTCTCCGGCACCTCTGGCGCCATAAGCAAGGTCGGACGGAATATAGAGTTTCCATTTGGAACCTTCGGGCATCAGTTGCAATGCTTCCACCCATCCCGGGATTACCTGATTGACGCCGAATACAGCCGGTTCTCCGCGCTTGATAGAGCTGTCGAACAGTGTACCGTCGATCAGTGTGCCTTCGTAGTGGCATTTTACCTGATCGGTAGCTTTCGCTTTTTTGCCTGTGCCTTCGTTGATCACTTCGTATTGCAGTCCGCTGGGCAGCGTAACCACGCCCGGCTTTTTCTTATTTTCTTCGAGGAAAGCTTTTCCTTGTTCGATGGCGGCAGCGCCCATCTTAGCTTCCAGTTCTTCGAAATACTTGTTCACTATTTCGCGGGCTTCCTGATGGCTGATAGCCGTCTGATTACCTTCCAATACATCTTTAATTGCTTGTGCAAAGTCATCTACAGCGATGCCTTTTGCACCCATGCTTAATAAGTTTTGACCGATTCCGAGGCCAATAGCGTAACTGAATTTATCCATATAATGTTTTTGTTGAAGATCGAAGCATATCACCTTCATGGTTTTAGCTTTCAATCAATTGCAAATTTATGAATCGCAAAAGTACACGTTTTATTTGAATGATTTAGCATTTAGTATTTAAAAATTCTTATATCCGTGAAAGTTAGTCTCTTTTCTTTAAGGAATTAATTCCTTCATTCCTAAGATTTAATCTTTGTGTTCTTACTGTTTAAGTTTGTTTATGCTGGAATTTATTCGTCTGACAGCTGTTGAACTTGCGTCTGACAACTGTTGATTTTTCGTCTGACAACTGTCAGACGAAAGAAACACATCTGTCAGACGAATAGTTTTTCGCATGACCGGCAGTAAGTCTTCGTATGGGCAGCATTAAATTCTTGTATACCTTGGATTAGATTATGCGGGCGGAAGTCTTCTTTTATTCAATGATTCTGATTACATTTGTACATCTTTTAATAATAAGGAGGAGCGGTTATGAAGAATCTGGTAGTATTGACAGGTGCGGGCATGAGTGCCGAAAGTGGAATCAGCACATTTCGTGATGCGGGCGGTTTGTGGGATAAATATCCTGTGGAGCAGGTAGCTACTCCCGAAGGATATCAGCGTGATCCTGCATTGGTGATTAACTTCTATAATGCACGAAGGAAACAATTGCTGGAAGTGAAGCCGAATCGCGGACATGAACTGCTGGCGGAGCTGGAAAAGAATTTCAATGTGACGGTTATCACACAGAATGTAGATAATCTGCACGAACGGGCAGGAAGCAGCCATATCGTTCACTTGCATGGTGAGTTGACAAAGGTCTGTTCCAGCAGAGACCCGTATAACCCTCATTATATAAAGGAACTGAAGCCGGAAGAGTATGAAGTGAAAATGGGGGATAAGGCTGGTGACGGAACTCAGTTGCGTCCTTTTATTGTCTGGTTCGGAGAGGCGGTGCCGGAGATTGAGACAGCTGTCCGATATGTAGAAAAGGCGGATATATTCGTTATCATCGGCACATCGCTCAATGTATATCCTGCGGCAGGTTTGCTGCATTATGTACCGAGAGGAGCAGAGGTGTATCTGATAGACCCGAAGCCGGTGGATACACATACTTCCCGTTCGATACACGTCCTTCGGAAAGGAGCTTCTGAAGGGGTGGAGGAACTGAAACAACTGCTTATTCCAGCTCCGTAGCAAAGATATGACTATTCCGGAGTGTTTCCGAAATCTCGAGTGCGGTGATATTGCTGCACTCGATTCTTAATACCTTCTCCCAGTCCTCGAAATCTACATTCCATCGGGTGATTTGCGGGAACTTTGCCAGGAGACTTCCGATGAGCTTGATGTCGCGTCTCTTCGTGATGGAGGTCCGAAAAATTAGAATCTGATTTTCCATGTCTTTTTAGGTGTTTATTCCTGTGAACGAAATTCACGGATAGTGATATTGAAATGTTGCTTAAAGTTGCGGCTGAGGAGTGATAAACTGCTGAAACCACAGCGACTGGCAATTTCGGTCGCAGACAGTTGCCTGTCATTCTGTAGTAGCAGTGCTGCTTTTTCAATCCGGGTGCGTTTGATATATTCCGTCGGTGTTTCGCCCGTCAGAAACGTGAAAACGCGATGAAAGTGGAAAGGAGAAAAGCACGCGATTCCTGCCATCTTATGCAATGATAGAGGTTGGTCTATGTTTTGATGAATATATTCGGTCACTTTGTCGATCCGTAATTTATATTCCTGCCTATTTATTTCTTTCGTTTCCATTTTAATGCAAAATAAAGAATAATAAGAGCCGGAGAGTTGTCCTATCTTGCCAACTTCTCCGGCACAGATAATGATTATCTTTTTTGTCCTATATAGAATACGTAGCCATAGTAATCTTTATATTTACTATACAGGCTTCGTTCGTACTGCTGACCTTTCATGAAATCCATCGCAGTTTTATTTCCCGCGTGTTCTTTCATGAATGTCTCCCGTACTTCATCTTGTGGGGCAAAATAATGTTCTGTCCAGCAGTTCTCCGGTAGGATGAAATGGGCTGTTGGAGTATATCCGGCCCTTTCCATCTTGTCAATACATGTCGGGATCACGCTGATTTCCGGATAGGCGTCCATCCAGAAGTCTTCTATTTCCGCAGGGCGTTCCGAAGTGAACCAGGATGCTTCGCTCACTGCGATAAAACCGCCTTTTTTCAGGTATTTGCTCCATTCGTTCATCCCACGTTCGAATCCTATATTGTAGATTGCTCCTTCCGACCAGATCAGGTCGAGTTCCTCGTTCTGAAACGGGAGATTGTCCATTGATCCGGTGATTCCTTTTACTCTGTCGGCGCAATTGGCTTTCACCGCATTCTCATTGAATATTTCGATAAAATCGGGAAAGAGGTCTATGCCCGTAATCTGTCCTTTCACGTAGTCAGCCAGAAACAGTGTCTGACCGCCTGTGCCGCAGCCGATATCGGCAATCTTAGCATCATCGGTCAGTTCGTTGATGAAACTTACAGCTTTGCGTGTGGCTTCCGAACTTCCGGGACCTTGACGTTTCAGCAGCTTGAAGTAGTTACATATGAAAGAAAAATCGAAATCATGTATAGATGTATTATTGTTACTCATTGTTTTTAATGTTTTAGGTGTACGTCAAATGGAGGCATACGAGGATGCATAAAACCATTTGAGCCTACAATAGTTGTTATTTTTTAGAAAATAGAAATCAACTCTGACATGAATATGCCGGAGAAAATGTAAGGGATAATCTGTAATGAGAGGAAGACTTACAGATTATTTACAGAACGAGATCCTTGCGGAATGTAAATGTGATTAACATCCAATTATTCTTTTTAGTTTGTGGCAAAGATATGGTTTTAACCTAAAAACACCATTGATTTTTCCTTGAAAAAATACTGTGGGACTGTATTTTAGCAAGAATCGTCAAATGAATAAACTGCATTTCGGCTGGAAGGGTATAAATTAAAGAGATTCTTAACCAATAATTATGTTTTTTTTGTATTTTTGCTACCCGCAATATAATTATGTGTAAAATGTGGCGAAGAACAATAACCTTTCTCTTAAGTCTTTTATCTATGGTGATGGCGGAAGCCACTAATCATTATTTTAAGCATTTGGGAGTATCTGATGGATTATCTCAGGTGTGTATCCCATCAATTTATCAGGATGAGTTAGGGGCAGTCTGGCTGGGAACTACTGAGGGACTGAATAGATACAACGGTAAGGATGTAAAAGTATTCCAGCCTTCGGAAAGTAATCATGGACTGACTAATAATGAGATTAACGAATTATGTGGAGATAAAAACGGAAGAATGTATATTCGTTCGGGAAACGATCTGATTAAACTGGATATTTATACGGAGCAATTCACTTGTTTGCGACAGAAAGGTGTGTATGGACTGTTTTGTAAGAAAGATACACTTTGGGTGAGTTGTGCAGACGGCATTTATTATTATACGGGACAGGGTACAGAGCTGACATTCTTTGCTCGTGTGCAGAAAGGTTTTGTGGGGAGAGCACTCTATGTAGACAAAGAGACTGTATGGGTGGTTACCAGAAAATACTTGGTCGCAATATCACGTGAAGACCCTCTTCGGCAAGAGATTTTACTTACCCTTGATAAGGGCAATTGTATTTTAGGCGATAGTTCCGGAAATATATGGGTGGGAGCTTGGAACGGCTTGTACCGTATTTCTCCCAATCGGGAGACAACCGCTTATGTTAGTCATTCGGGAATGGGTGAATTATCCGATAATCAGGTCCGATGCGTGCTGGAAGATGATTTTAAGCATATTTGGGTAGGTACGTTCAAGGGAATCGATTGTTACGATCCGGTTACTGATACGTGGAGTCATTATACGCGTTATGGAAGTTCTTCAAATTCTTTAAGCCATACTTCTATTCTCTCTCTTCATAAAGATATGCAAGGTAATATTTGGGTCGGGACTTATTATGGAGGAGTGAATGTATTCAATCCCGATAAGAATAATCATAGCTTTTATTGTGCCGAACCTTTACGTGAAGACTGTCTCAGCTTTCCGGTAGTCGGTAAAATGACTGAAGATAGTGCAGGAAATGTGTGGATCTGTACTGAAGGTGGAGGGCTGAATTGTTATCATGGGGATACTGGCGTTTTCTCCCGATATATGTATCATAAAGGAGATCAGGGGACATTAGGGAGTAATAATGTCAAGTCGATCTTTTATAGAAAGGAGAATAATCGATTGTATGCGGGGACTCATTTAGGAGGATTGTTCGTTCTGGATTTAAAATCGAACAAGGGACACACTCTCCATCATGTTACCGGTGACCCTGCTTCGTTGCCTCATGAGATTGTGAACGATATTCAGGAGTATAAGGATGGCATTGCGATGTTGACACAAGGTGGTCCGGTGTTTTTTGATCCGGTGACCGAGAAATTCTCACCGCTTACGGATGATCCGTCTGTCCAGAAATTGATCAGTCGGGAATATGCTTTTGAAACGTTTCTGATCGATAGCCGGCATCGTATGTGGCTTGCTGTTGGTGGCGGAGGGATAGTGTGCGTCAATTTATCTTCTTCAAAAGTGACTCAATATATGGCGGATAGTGAGAAAGACACGTTGACGGTAGGAAGATACAAAACCGTGCATATTTTTGAAGATAATAAAGGAGATATTTATTTTAGTACGATTGGCGCGGGGATATTCAAGTATCAGGAGAAACAGGATACTTTCAAGTCTTACGGAACTACCAATGGAGTACTTCCGAGTAATTATTGTTATTATATCTGCGAGTCTGCCCGGGATAATTGTCTGCTTGTTTTGCATGGGAAAGGGCTTTCTATCTTTGATCGTGAAAAAGAGGTTACAGAAGAGACTTATCACTTGTTTCGTCAGACTTATAATTTGGGGTCCGCTTTATATCGAAGCAAAAATGGGATTATTTATATCAGTGGTACCAATGGATTGGCTATGTTTCAAGAGCGGTCCTTTTATGAATCTCAGGTCAAAAGCTTCTTGAATTTTGATAAATTGTTTATTTTCAATGACGAAATAGCTCCTGGTGATGAGTCCGGCATCCTGACTGAGATATTGGCGAAAACGTCGGATATCTTTTTAAGCTATCAACAGAATAACGTAACAGTGGAATTTGCTACTTTTAATTATAATAGTGACCGTAATCGTTTGTTTGAATATTATCTGGATGGCTTCGATAAGGTGTGGACCCAGACTTCGGGCACTACGGTTACTTACACCAATCTGCCTCCTGGAGACTATACGCTCAAAGTTCGTTCGATGGAAAATAAGGAGAGTTTGAAAGATGCAATCTGCTTGAATATACATGTTTCCGCTCCTTTTTATGCTACCATATGGGCATATCTGTTTTATGTCCTTTGTCTGACTGCATTGATGGTCGCATTTGTTCGTTTTAAAACACGGCAGGCGGCTCTGAGGTCTTCATTGGAGTTTGAGCGAAAAGAAAAAGAGAGGATTGAAGAACTCAATCAAGTAAAATTGCGCTTCTTTACTAATATTTCTCATGAATTTCGTACTCCATTAACGCTTATTCTGGGGCAAATTGAAGTATTGATGCAAATGGATTTGGGCACAACCGTTTATAATCGTATTCAGCGTATATATAAAAACGCCTGGCATATGCGGAATTTGATCTCCGAGTTGCTCGATTTTCGCAAACAGGAGCAGGGTTATTTGAAACTCAGAGTTGAAGAACAGAATTTGGTTACTTTTACTCGTCAGATTTATATGTGTTTTTATGAATATGCACAAAAAAAGGAGATCACATATCGCTTTGATTCTGTAGAGGAAACGATTTCTGTCTGGTTTGATCCAATACAGTTACAGAAAGTGATTTTTAATTTATTGTCGAATGCTTTTAAGTATACATCCAATAAGGGAAATATAACTGTAGAAGTAAGGAAAGTTGCTTCACAGGCCGTAGTTTCAGTGTGTGATACGGGTATTGGGATTCCGGTTGAACATATTTCGAAGATATTCGACCGGTTCTATCAGACGGATAATGCCTCTTCTTCCTCTTCTTTTACTTTGGGGACAGGCATCGGATTGGCGTTGGCAAAAGGAATTATGAATATGCATCATGGAAAGATTGAGGTAGAAAGTACTGTTGGTGAGGGTACTAAGTTTATCTTGTCTCTACCTTTAGGAAACCGACATTTCAGTGATGAAGAGATGGCTGTGACGGAAGGTCGGGAGTCACTGATTATTCCGGAAGCTTCTGTATCTTCTTATGGACAGTTGATGGCGGAAGAGATAAAAGAACCTGAATCGCAGAAAAATATGGATGAAGAAGATAAGCCTACGATTCTTTTGGTAGATGATAATACCGAACTATTGTCCATGCTGGAAGATATATTCTTACCGATGTATAATGTATATACTGCGTGTAATGGACGCGAAGGACTGGAGATGGCGCAACAAATACAACCGGATCTGATAGTAAGTGATGTGATTATGCCTGAGATGTCAGGTAAGGACTTGTGCTATAAAATCAAGACCAATGTAGAACTTTCTCATATTTCTGTCGTTCTGTTGACAGCACAGACTTCTGTGGAATATGTTGTAGAAGGTTTGATGTTCGGAGCGGATGATTATATAACGAAGCCGTTTAATATAAAGGTATTGGTGGCCCGTTGCAATAACTTGATAAAAAACAAGAAACGTCTGATTGCACATTATGCGGGTAAGGTCATTACGGAATCTCCTGTAGCGGAAGCTATTAATGAGAAAGATAAAGAACTGCTGACGAAATGTGTAAATATTGTCAGAGAGAATTTTGAGAACCCTGATTTTGATGTTACTGCGCTTGCTTCAGAATTATGTATGGGACGTAGCAAATTATATATGCAGTTTAAACAAATGACCGGGTTGACTCCGAATGAGTTCATCTTGAAAGTGAAGCTGGATGAAGCTATGTCTTTGCTGACAGAGCATCCGGAACTAAATATAACAGAGATTTCCGTTCGGCTCGGCTTTTCTTCTCCCCGTTATTTCAGCAAATCCTTTAAAGCCTTCTTCGGGATTGCTCCGCAAGGAGTCAGGAGTAGGAAGGAGTAGTTGTTTCATTACCTGACTTCTCAAGTATTAATATCCGGCATATCAGCTATTAATATCCGACAATTCAGTTGTTAATACCTGATATATCAGCTGTTAATACCTGACAAACCAGGTATTAATCCCCCCAATGTCTGCCTATAGGTTGCTATACGTTGGATAACATCATTTGTGCAGAAAAAGAAGGGCGATGTATCCAAATCTTCCATTATAGGTGACCAAATCTTCCATGTGGATGCAGAAATGTTCTTTTTGCAAAATTTGTGTTTATGGATGTCATATAGGTCTCCTATTTTTGCAATGCTTTCATTCTGTTTTAATACATAGAATCAAAGACAATAAAATAAGTATGAAAAACACAATAATTTATCGCATGAAAAGCAGATTAATAACATTACTCTTATTATTGATTACTGTCAGTTCTGTAACGTTTGCTCAAGAAGCAAAGAAGGAAATTCCTTTGAAATATGGAGCTACGAATGAAGGTAAACGGCAAGACCCTGCCATGCAGAAGTTCCGTGACAATCGTTTGGGTGCCTTCATCCACTGGGGACTGTATGCTATCCCCGGGGGAGAGTGGAATGGAAAAGTATATGGCGGAGCTGCCGAATGGCTGAAAAGCTGGGCAAAAGTACCTGCTGATGAATGGCTGAAACTGATGGATCAATGGAACCCTACGAAATTTGATGCGAAGAAATGGGCAAAGATGGCCAAAGAAATGGGTACTAAGTATGTCAAGATTACAACGAAACATCATGAAGGCTTCTGTCTGTGGCCTAGTAAGTATACTAAATATACCGTAGCAAATACCCCATATAAGCGTGATATATTGGGCGAGTTGGTGAAAGCCTATAATGACGAAGGAATTGATGTACACTTCTATTTCTCAGTGATGGACTGGAGTAATCCGGATTATCGTTATGATATAAAATCCAAAGAAGATAGCATCGCCTTCAGCCGTTTCCTTGAATTTACCGACAATCAACTGAAAGAACTGGCAACACGTTACCCGACCGTTAAGGACTTCTGGTTTGATGGTACGTGGGATGCCAGCGTTAAAAAGAATGGTTGGTGGACAGCTCATGCAGAACAAATGTTGAAGGAACTCGTTCCGGGTGTTGCCATCAATAGCCGCTTACGTGCTGATGACAAAGGAAAGCGACATTTTGATAGCAATGGTCGTCTGATGGGTGACTACGAATCCGGCTACGAACGCCGCTTGCCCGATCCGGTGAAAGATCTCAAAGTTACACAGTGGGACTGGGAAGCCTGCATGACTATACCCGAAAATCAATGGGGATATCACAAAGACTGGTCATTGAGCTATGTGAAAACTCCGATTGAAGTCATTGACCGCATTGTACACGCTGTTTCCATGGGTGGAAACATGGTTGTCAACTTCGGGCCTCAGGCAGATGGTGATTTCCGTCCCGAAGAGAAAGCAATGGCTACAGCGATTGGTAAGTGGATGAATCGTTACGGAAAAGCTGTTTATGCTTGCGATTATGCCGGATTTGAAAAACAAGACTGGGGATATTATACACGTGGTAAAAACGATGAAGTTTATATGGTAGTATTCAATCAGCCTTATAGTGAACGGTTGATTGTAAAGACTCCGAAAGGCATTACAGTAGAAAAAGCCACTTTGCTGACTACCGGTGAAGATATCACTGTTGTTGAGACAACCCGCAATGAATATAACGTATCTGTTCCTAAAAAGAATCCGGGTGAACCTTATGTAATTCAGCTTAAAGTTCGTGCAGCTAAAGGAACAAAAAGTATTTATCGAGATGCTTTAACATAAATGATAAAGAAACGATTCTATGAAGTTTAAATATATACTCATTTTATCAGCGCTTATCGGGCAGATTCTTTCACTCTCTGCCCGGGAAGTGACCTCTTTCAATGAAGGATGGCTATTCAAACGCGGGCCTTTTTCACAGGACCCGGTGAAGGTCGCTGCTCAATGGAATGCGGACTGGGAAACTGTAAACTTGCCTCATACCTGGAACGCTAAAGATATGCAGGTAAAAGCTGATGCTTTCTATGAAGGAGTTGGTTATTACAGGAAAACACAATTCTTTGGCAATGAGTTGAAAGGGAAGCGTGTATTTCTTCGCTTTGAAGGTGTGGGCGCCAACACAGAAGTGTATGTCAACGGTAAACTTGTCGGAATGCACCGGGGAGCATACAGCGCCTTTGCTTTTGAAATTGGAACCGCATTGAAACTGGGAGCTGAGAATGAGATAATGGTAAAGGCGGATAATGCTTCACGTTCTGATGTGATTCCGGTAAATCACAATCTTTTTGGGGTTTACGGAGGTATCTATCGTCCGGTATGGCTGATTATTACTGAACAGAATAACATTACAGTTACCGATTGTGCCTCTCCGGGTGTATATATTACTCAAAGGAATGTATCGAAACGCTCTGCCGATATCACAGTGAAAGTGAAGCTGGACAATGGAAGTCTTACTCCTGCTGACTTGGTACTCGAAAATACCATTTATACGCAGAATGGCAAGAAGGTCACTTCCCATCGCCTTCCTTTGGTACTCACTCCGCAGGGAACACAGACTTACATTTCTACCTTCAAACTGAATAAACCGCATCTGTGGCAGGGACGTAAGGACCCTTATTTATATAAGGTTATTTCCCGCTTACTGGCGGACGGAAAAGTAATTGATGAGGTGGTACAGCCATTGGGTGTTCGTAGATATGAGATTGTGCCAGGCAAAGGTTTCTACTTGAATGGTGAGAAATACCCGATGTATGGGGTAACCCGTCATCAGGATTGGTGGGGATTGGGTAGTGCGCTTACCAACAAAGAACATGATTTCGACTTGGCTCAGATTATGGATATCGGAGCGACTACTGTCCGTTTCGCCCACTATCAACAGTCGGATTACCTGTATTCCCGTTGCGATTCTTTGGGATTGGTCATCTGGGCAGAGATTCCTTTTGTGAATCGGGTGACAGGATATGAAGCCGAAAATGCACAGTCTCAGCTTCGTGAACTGATTCGTCAAAGTTTCAATCACCCTTCCATTTATGTATGGGGATTGCACAATGAAGTATACCAGCCCCACGAATATACGGCAGGACTGACACAAACTCTGCATAATCTGGCCAAGACAGAGGATCCTGACCGCTACACTGTATCTGTAAATGGTTATGGCCATGCAGAGCATCCGGTCAATCAAAATGCGGATATTCAGGGAATGAACCGCTACTTCGGATGGTATGAGAAAAAGTTGCAGGATATCGAGCCTTGGGTAAAAGGGCTGGAGGAGAAATACCCGTGGCAGAAACTGATGTTGACGGAATATGGTGCTGATGCAAATCTGGACCATCAGACAGAATATCTGGGTGATGCTCTGAACTGGGGAAAGTCTTTCTATCCGGAAACTTTTCAGACCAAGACGCATGAATACCAATGGAGTGTCATTGCAAAGCATCCCTATATCATCGCTTCTTATCTTTGGAATATGTTTGACTTTGGTGTACCGATGTGGAGCCGTGGCGGTATACCTGCCCGTAACTTGAAGGGGTTGATCACTTTTGACCGGAAAATCAAAAAAGACTCCTATTACTGGTATAAAGCTAACTGGAGTAAAGATCCCGTACTCTACCTGACCCAGCGTCGCAACATCGACCGCGAACGAAAACATACTTCCGTCACTGTTTATTCTAACATAGGTACACCGCAAGTGTATCTTAATGGAAAAGAACTGACGGGTATACGCCAAGGCTACACGGATGTGCACTATGTCTTGGATGATGTAACCTTGGAACAAGGTAAGAATACAATTAAAACCGTTGCAACATATAATGGAAAAGAATACACTGACGAGATTGAATGGAACTATACCGGCGAAAAGAAGCGAAGTGCCGATTGGAGTGAAAACAAAGAAGAGCACGCAGGTTGGTAATCGGAGACGTTTCTGTATGTAATCTGAAAAATGTTGAATCTAAAATATAAAAGCCTATGAATGAAATGAGAAAGAATCTCTTTTAAATGGAAAACAAGTATTTATCATTAACTAATCTAATAATTTATGAAAATTGAAAAGTTTTATTTGTTTCTGCTAGCTTGCTTTGTCGCGATAGGAGCATATTCGCAAGATGGGCAACAGAAAATGACTGGTGATGAAAAGAGTCAGCAGCAAAGTGATGCAAAAGTTAAGATTACCGGGCAGGTCTTTGATGAGAGCGGTGAAGGAATACCTGGAGCGAATGTTACTCTTAAAAGTAATCCCACCAGTGGAACTGTCACAGATCTGGATGGTAAGTTTATTTTGATGGCTTCTCCTCAAAAGGATGTGCTGGTAGTCAGCTTTATTGGATATAATACACAAGAATTTCCACTGAAAGGGAAAACAAACGTTACCATCCAACTTTCACAAAACGTAAATGAACTGGATGCAGTGGAAATTGTGGCATTCGGAACACAAAAGAAGGAGAGTGTGATTGGTTCTATCACTACACTTTCGCCAAAGAGCCTGAGAGTGCCGAGCAGTAATATGACAACTGCATTGGCAGGTCAGGTAGCCGGTATTATTTCTTATCAGACATCAGGAGAGCCGGGTGCGGACGATGCTAGCTTTTTTGTACGTGGTATCGCATCTTTCGGATTTAACACCAGTCCTTTGATTCTGATTGATAACATTGAATCTACAAGTACGGACTTAGGGCGTTTGAATCCCGATGATATCGAAAGTTTTTCAATCATGAAAGATGCCATGGCAACGGCCCTTTACGGTTCGAGAGGAGCTAATGGCGTCGTTCTAGTAAAGACAAAAGAGGGAGAGAGAGGAAAAACTAAGTTTGATGTAAGAATAGAGGGAAGTAATTCTCGTCCGACCAGTAATATTGAGTTGGCAGACCCTGTCACTTACATGAAATTGCATAATGAAGCCATCTTAACACGTGATCCTTCCGCCCCTGTCATGTATAGTGATGATAAAATAGACAGAACCGTTCCGGGATCTGGTTCTATCATTTATCCTACAAATGACTGGAGAAGGCAACTAATGAAGAACTCGACCTGGAATGGAAGAGCCAACATGAGCATCAGTGGCGGAGGAAATTCGGCTACGTATTACGTGTCTCTGCGATATACCAAAGACCAGGGTTTGCTCAACGTAGACGGCAAGAACAACTTCAACAACAATATCAATCTTCAGACTTATCAGATGAGGGCTAATGTCAACATCAATGTGACAAAAACGACCCAGGTAAGAGTAAACTTAAGTGGAATCTTTGACACTTATGAAGGTCCTATTTATTCGGGATCGGATATTTATAAGATGGTAATGAAGTCTAATCCTGTACTTTTTCCCGCTGTATATCCTACCGATGAACAACATAAATATATCAAACACATTCTTTTTGGAAACAGCGATGACGGAAGTTATCTTAACCCGTATGCTGAAATGGTAAAAGGATATAAGGAATATGAGAATACGACTCTTCTTGCTACATTAGGTGTTACGCAGGACTTGAACTTTATCACTAAAGGTTTGAAATTTGAAGGTTTCTTCAACGTTTCTCGTAAATCATATTACGGTCAGACCAGACAATATAAGCCATATTACTATGCTTTAAGTTCTTATGATTTCATGACAGAGAAATATTCTATCGAAAACATCAATCCTGACTCCGGAACGGAATACCTTGATTTTAGTCCCGGTGACAAGACTGTCAACAATGTAATGACAATCGAAACGAGAACCAGTTATAATCAGACTTTCGGTGATCATTCCGTAGGTGGTCTTATCGTTACTCAGTATATCGACAGTAAGAATCCAAACTACAAAACTTTGCAGGAGAGCTTGCCTTCAAGAAATATGGGTGTGTCGGGACGTTTTACTTATGCCTATAGTGACCGCTATTTCACGGAGTTCAATTTTGGATACAATGCTTCCGAACGCTTTGATAAGAAACACAGATGGGGATTCTTTCCGTCCGTCGGTGGTGGCTGGATGATTTCGAACGAACCATTCTTCCAACCGCTCAGTTCAAAAATTACGAAATTGAAACTAAGAGCCTCATACGGTTTGGTGGGAAATGATAAGATTGGCAGAGTCGATGAACGTTTCTTATATCTGTCTAATGTGAATATGAATGCAGGTGGAGCATCTTTCGGGTATGAAAACAAATATAGCAGACCGGGCGTAAATGTTTCACGTTATGCTAATCCTGCCATTGGATGGGAAAAATCCCGTAAAGCTAATTTCGCATTGGAAGCTTCTTTCTACGGATTTGACCTGATAGCTGAATATTTCACAGAACATCGTACTGACATATTACAGAAAAGAGCCAGTATTCCAAGCGTAATGGGATATCAGGCAGACGTATATGCTAACATTGGCGAGACCAAAGGACACGGTGTGGATCTTGATTTAAAGTATCAAAAGAACCTTAACAAAAACGCTTTTTTGATAGTACGCGGAAACTTAACCTATGCGCATAGTGAATATCTGAAATATGAAGATAACACGTATGATAAGGAATGGTGGAAATACAAAATAGGCTACTCGCCCAACCAGAAGTGGGGATACATTGCGGAAGGGCTATTTATAGACGATGCGGAAGTGGCCAACTCTCCTGTACAGTTTGGTGATTATAAAGCCGGAGATATCAAATACCGGGATATGAATGGAGATGGAGTAATTAATTCATTGGATCAAGTTCCTATTGGACATCCGACTAGTCCGGAAATCAACTATGGCTTTGGATCAACATTTAGCTATAAAGGTTTTGACATCAATTTCCAGTTCCACGGCTCGGCGCAGTCTTCTTTCTGGATTGATTATGATAAGATGTCTCCATTCTTTAAAGATTCGAAGATGTCTCAGAAAACTAATAATCAACTAGTGAAATTTATTGCAAATAGCTATTGGTCGGAAAGTAACCGAAATCGTTATGCAACATGGCCCAGATTGTCAACCACTTCTGTTGCCAACAATAAAGAACTGAGTACATGGTTCATGAGAGATGGTTCCTTCTTACGACTGAAATTGGTTGAACTGGGATATACAGTACCTCAAAAAATTGTGAGCAAATGGGGTATGTCCAATCTGAGGCTCTATATGTCTTCTACCAATCTTTTTGTTTTGAGTAAGTTCAAGGATTGGGATGTGGAATTGGCAGGTAATGGTCTTAATTATCCGTTACAACGTGTATTCAATATTGGTGTAAATGTAAGTTTCTAAAAAGAATGGTTATGAAAAAAATCAAAATATGTATATTGTCATGTTTGTCGGTGTTTATATTGACATCATGTGAACTGAATATCGTCCCGGATAACATACCGACCATTGAAGACCATGCTTTCGCCTTGAGAAAAGAAGCGGAAAAAGTCTTGTTTACTTGCTACAGGTATATGCCTAGTGACGGAAGTCTCAAAAATAATGTAGCTTTGCTTGGTGCCGGTGATTTTTGTATTTCTGATGTTTTCCGGAGCTATTTGGGAACCAGCGCCTGGTATATAGCCCAAGGATTGCAAAAGTCCGATTCACCATATTGTGCTCAATGGGGGCATTTATATGAGGGAATTGCTTATTGTAATATTCTGATTGAGAATATACATACTACACCGGATATGGATGATAGCGAGAAAAACAGATGGATCGGTGAAGTGGAATTTCTGAAAGCTTATTATCATTTCTATCTGATCAGGATGTATGGACCGATTCCTATTATGGATCGATATGTTCCGGTAAGTAGTAGTACGGAGGAAATGCATCCTTATCGGGAGACATTGGACAGTTGTTTCAATTATGTGACAGAAACTTTGGACAAGGTGATTGCTAATCCGGATGTTCCGGCTAAAATAGAGAATGAAGCTGAAGAACTGGGACGAGTGACCGTAGGTATGGCTAAAGCATTGAAAGCGAAAGTTCTGGTAACCGCTGCAAGTCCATTGTTCAATGGAAATATGGATTATGAGGTAATTGCAGATAATAGAGGTGTGAAAATCTTTAATCCGGTAAAAACGGAAGAGGAGAAGAAGCAGAAATGGGTAAAGGCTGCCGAAGCGTGTAAAGAAGCCATTACTTATCTCGAAGATTTGGGATTCGGTTTATATTATTTTGATGATCCCACTGTGGTCATGACAGAGTCCGACAAGCTGATGATGAATCTGCGAGGTGCTGTCACTGAGAAGTGGAACAAAGAAGTGGTATGGGCAAACTCTCAGTCATGGGTCGGTTCGGGTTCTTATGACAACTATCAGATACAGGCAATGCCGCGTGACTTGGTTCCCGGCAGAAATGCTAAGAATGCTACGAACAGAACCAATCTGGGTGTTTCTCTTGGACTGACTAACTCATTTTATACTAAACATGGGGTTCCTATAGAAGAAGATAAGACATGGGATTATGCTAATAGATTTGAAGTGCAGGCTCCCACGCCGGTGGAAGCTGAGCCCGGATATGAGAATACTATTATGCTGAATTATAAAACAGGAACAGTCAAATTGAATCTGGAACGTGAACACAGATATTATGCCAGCTTAGGCTTTGACGGCGGTATTTGGTTCGGACAAGGAAAGACGGGACTTTCGGGCTTGTATTCAGTGAATGCGCGTAAAGGAGGAAATGTGTCTCCCATTCCGGCAGATCACTCTCAGAACCTGACTGGTATTTGGCCTAAGAAAGTGGTTAACTACAAGACGGTCATGTCCGATGCGGCTTCCGGATTTACATCGGTCACTTATCCGTTCCCTGTTATCCGTATGGCTGATTTGTATTTGATGTATGCCGAAGCTTTAAATGAAAAAGGAGAGGATTATGCTACGGTATTGCCATGGATCGATATGGTGAGAGAACGTTCGGGACTTCAAGGCGTAAAAGAAAGTTGGGACCAATATGTAGGAAACAGCAAGTATGCTACTCAGACTGGTCTACGACAAATTATCATGCAGGAGCGTCGTATTGAGTTAGCATTTGAAGGACATTATTTTTGGGATGTCCGTCGGTGGAAAACTGCGACAACAGAATTGACACAGCCATTGACCGGTTGGAAAGTCCGTTATGGAGAAACTGATGTAGATTATTATAGTGAGAACTTAGTACTTGTCCGGGATTTCACTCCCAAAATGTATTTCTGGCCTATTGATATCGGTGAGTTGAGAAAAGATCCTAACTTAGTTCAAAATTATGGTTGGTAAGTAATTAAAGTGACATTTGATTTATGAAAAAGATAATATACAGTAGCCTTTTAGTACTAGCCATCACATTGCTGACTAGTGCTTGCGATAACGATAGTGATATGAATTCTCCCCATGGAAGTACGACTCCGCCCGAACAGGTAGTATTGAATGGTGTCAAAAATCTGCCGGGAAAGTCTATAATCTATTTTACACAGCCCAGTGATAAGAATTTTCTTTATATGAAGGCTGTATATATGACAGAGATAGGAGAACGTTCGACCAATGCTTCGTATTTTGCCGATTCTGTAGTGGTGGAAGGATTTGAAAAAGCTGGTGAATATAATGTGAAGTTGTATTCTGTAAGTCCGGGTGAAGCCTATTCTGAACCTCTGGAAGTAAAAATAAATCCGGAAGAGCCGCCTTATATCACTGCTTATAAGGAGATGGAAATAAAACCGGATTTTGCCGGTATCCGGATAAAGACATCCAACACCAGCAATGAGACTCTTACTTTTTATGTGTACCGGAAGGATGCTACTGGAAAATGGACGGAAGCCGGAGCTTTATATACCAAAAAGCAAGAGATTAATGAGCCCATACGTGGTATGGAAGCCGTTCCTTCAGAATTTAGTGTGGTGGTGAAGGATAGGTGGGGACATCTTTCTGAAAGTAAGGAGATATCTCTGACTCCATATTATGAAGAGGAAGTAGATAAGAAAAAAATGGGATACTTGGCCATTGGCGAATACAAAGGTTATCTGGCACCGAATGCTAATACCCCAAAGAATCTGTATGACGGAATTATTGGAAGCAATAATACTTTCATGACCCTCACAACGGCGGGATATGATTTTACCAAGCCGAGTTCGGTGACATTGGACTTAGGGAAGAAGTTTAAGCTCAGCCGTATGATTGTCTATGGAAGAAGGAATGGAACTGATTATTCATCTATATTTGACGGCCTGTATCCGAAAGAAATAGAAATTTGGGGACGAAATGATAATAATGTAACCAAGTTTGATCCGGAAAATGATGAAGGATGGGTGCGGTTATATCAAGGAGTATTGCCCAGAGCCGACGGTTCTGTTATTCCGGCGGCTATTGTCCCGTTAACTGATGCTGATAAGGAACTGGCAAGAGACGGCAATGAACTCGAATTTTCCGTAGATCTGGATGCATATAGATATGTGACGTTTGTTTGTATCAAGAATTATAATGTAGGAACATCTCGTATCAATGTGGCAGAACTTACTTTCTTTGGAACACCGGAGGATAAAATAATACAGTAATCGCTATATAAAAGACAAATATTATGAAGAAATTTATATTTATATCAGTCAGCATCTTGATATTTTGTTCCATTATATCTTGCGAGTCAATGGATGCGACTTATAAGGACTTTGTTAAGGATGGTCCAATCATGTATCTTACACGATTATCGAAAGATTCAATAACCGTGCGTAATGGATGGGAAAGGGTGCTGATTTCATTTCCGATAGTGAAAGACGGGAGATCTACAAAGATTGCTCTTGCATTGAATCAAAGTGATACTGTCAGATATGAGTTGGCCAAAAATAAGAGGACGGATATTCTTTTAGAGAATATGCGGGAGGGGTCTATCATTTTTTCCGCCTGGCTGGAAGATGATGAGTTGAATAAATCATTGGCTACAGACTTTACAGGAACCATTTATGGGACACAGTACCAGAGCTATCTGTTAAATCGTTCCATTGTTTCTAAGAGTATGCAGAGTGGTAATCTGGTCATCAAATATTCCATGTTGCTGGACAGTACATTAGTGGCATCCAGGCTAACTTGGAACAAGGGAGGAGAAGAAACAACAAAAATTTCTTATTATAATAAGGAAGGACAGGACGTTTTAGAAGATTTTACAGGCGATTCTTTTATAATGGAAACCTTGTATGCTCCACAGGAAAACGTATTGGATAAAATCTGGTCGAAACCTGTTAAATATACGAAGTAGCCTGAGTGGTCGGCCTGATTGTATTTTAAGGATGAGAAGGTGTGTCAAAAGTAACTAAGCTCTCCTCCTTCAAGAAGGGAATTTAGTTACTTTTGACATATCCCCTTATTCTCCAAATGATAAACATGCATATATGAAAATGATACATTATAAAATCATAATTCTATTATTGCTGGCATGGAGTCCTTGGGATTTGGTTTTACCTTGTCCCTCTATTTGTACGTCTGGCTTGCAGAATGATGATTTTGATATTCTAATGAAGAAGATTCGGGATGGGGTTGCAGAAAATCCGAATATTGATAAAGCTCTGGAACTGTATGATGACGTCCAAGGATGTTTTATAGATATAGATTATGCCCGCCGGGATCGTACTAACTGGATGCCACTTATTCATGTGGATCGGTTGTATGACTTTGTATTTGCTTATACTCATCCAAAGAATTCCTATTATCAGAATGAAGATTTGTATCATAAGATAGTAAAGGGCTTGGAGTATTGGCATCATCGTAATCCACATTGTAATAACTGGTGGTATAATCAGATTGCCGAGCCGCAGAAACTCGGTATTCTGCTTATTCAGATGCGTGTTGGTAAAAGGCAGATTCCGGAAGTATTGGAGACAAAGGTCTTGCAACGTATGCGGAAGGACGGCGGACATCCTGCCAGATGGACTGGAGCCAACCGGACGGATATTGCTTTACATTGGATTTATAGAGCTTGCCTTCAGAAGAATGATGTTGACTTGAAAACGGCTGTTGAGAATGTTTATAGTCCTCTATCATATACTGTGAAAGAAGGATTTCAGCATGACAACAGCTATTTTCAGCATGGCGTGCAGCTTTATATCGGTGGTTATGGAGACGAAATACTGAAAGGAGTAACACAGGTAGCTCTATATACTAAAGGAACGAAATATGCATTGGATGATGAGAGAATACAATTTCTGAGGCATTTTATGTGCGGCACTTATTATCAGGTTATACGTGGACAATACATGCTTTTCGATGTATTGGGAAGAGGAGTGAGCCGTAATAATGCTACCCAAAAGAGTCATGCCGCCTTGTTTGCCAAACGAATGCTGGAGCTCGACCCGGCACATATTGATGAATACAATGCGATTATAGCCAGATTGGAAGGCAAGAAGTCCGCCAACTATGGAATAAAGCCGTTACACACTCATTATTTCAGAGGAGACTATGCTCTTCATGTCCGTCCCCACTATACATTTGACGTTCGTATGGTTTCCAATCGTACCATGCGATGCGAATATGGGAATGGTGAAAATCTGAAAACCTATTTTATGTCCGACGGATGTACAAACATCGTGACCGAAGGGGACGAGTACGCCCGCATCTTTCCGGTATGGAACTGGAATCGTATTCCTGGAGTGACTGCTCCTCAACTGGATACCATTCCACGAACTGTAATTGATTGGCAAACGAAGGGAACTTCCGTATTTGCAGGAGGAGTCTCTGATAGTCTTTATGGCGTATCTGTTTATTCATATCTTGATACCTATGCTGATATAAATACCGCAGCTAAAAAGTCCTGGTTCTTTTTCGATGATGAAATCATTTGTTTGGGAGCGGGGGTTAATTCGACAGCCGGTGTACCGGTATGTACTACTATCAATCAATGTTTGCTTTCGAAAAAGGAGGTCATATTGTCACAAAGTAAGAAGCAGTCGATGGTGAAAGAAGGAGATTTCGTCTATGATTCTCCCGAATGGGTATTGCACAATGGAATTGGTTATGTCTTTCCCGCCGGCGGAAATCTCTTTTTGAGCAAGAAGATACAGACGGGATCGTGGTACAGCATTAATCATACTGAATCTAAAAATGAGCAGCAGCAAGAGGTCTTTACTTTGGGATTTAATCATGGTTGTAATCCCCGGAATGCTACCTATGCCTATATCGTGGTGCCTGGGATTCATTCTGCCCGCAAGATGAATAACTACAGGAAGAGTCCCGTCGAAATTCTGGCGAATACGGATTCTATGCAGATAGTGAGGCATACGAAATTGGGAATATGGCAAATGGTATTTTATAAAGAGGGTACATTCCGTAACGGAGAGCTTTCTGTAAGTGTGGATAAAGCCTGTGCATTGATGATTAAGGATGGACACAGTGGTAATGCCGAACTGCATATTGCTGATCCTGGGCAGACACAATCTTGTATTAAAGTTGAATTGCTGATTCCTGAAATATCCAGCGAGCGAAAGACTGTTTTATGTGATTTTAGAAATACCGGTATCTATGCCGGTGCATCCAAAGCATATAAATTAAAAAATATATTATGAAGAAATTACTTTTGATTCTTTTTCTAAGCATAGCTTATTTATGCACGACACATGCACAATCGTTTACTAAACTCGAAGTGAAGCAATCGATGCGTAGGGTAGCCGATTGGCAGATCGGTCATTACAACAGAGCTGTTTATGGTGATCTCAACTGGGTGAATGCCACCTTTTTCCTGGGACTTGCTTATTGGGCAGAGATCGCCGAGAAGGACGATCAGGATGACTTCTATTATAAATGGCTGACCCGCCTGGGAAGTCGTAACTATTGGCAGGTAGATAAACGGATGTATCATGCAGATGATATTTGTATTGCTCAAACCTATCTGTATCTGTACGAAAAGTACAAGCAAAAGGACATGATTGTTCCTACTCTGGCGCGTACGGAGTGGGTGGTCGCCAATCCTCCTTCGGGTTCGTTTCAGTTGACTTACGGAGATGCCACGACATTAGAACACTGGACTTGGTGTGATGCTCTTTTCATGGCACCCCCCGTTTATCTGAAACTCTATAATATCACTGGTGATAAGAAATTCATTCGCTTTATGGATAAAGAGTACAAAGCGACTTACGAGTTCCTGTTCGATAAAGAAGAAAATCTCTTCTACCGTGACCACCGTTATTTTGATATGAAAGAGAGTAATGGTGCCAAAGTCTTTTGGGGACGGGGCAATGGCTGGGTGCTTGGCGGACTGGTAGAAATGCTACGTGAACTGCCTGCCAAGAGCAAATATCGTCCGTTCTATCAGGAACTGTTTCAGAAACTCTGTTACCGCATCGCTAATTTACAGAGCAGCGACGGGTTCTGGCGTGCAAGTCTGCTCGATCCGGACGCTTATCCATCACCAGAAACAAGCTGTAGCGGTTTCTTCGTATATGCCCTTGCCTATGGACTGAACGAGGGACTTTTACCAAAGGAAAAGTTCCTGCCTGTAGTAGAGAAAGGATGGAAAGCACTGCTTTCTGCGGTAGAAGAAGACGGTAAACTAGGATATGTACAACCTATCGGTGCCGACCCAAAGAAAGTGACCCGCAATATGACAGAAGTATACGGACCGGGTGCTTTCCTGCTTGCCGGAACGGAAATGTATCGTATGGCAGAAGACGCTCCGAAACAGAATGCTACTATCCCGCAGAACCGTATTCAGGAAATTGCAGCTATGCTTCCCGATCGACCGCAGGGGATAGGAACGTCTTATAAAGACCGAACTTTCTGGAATAAGATAAAAGAGAGTGACGACGCTAAACAACTTCTGGAAAAGGAAGCTCCTGCTTTGTTGAAGCAGGGGATGCCCCCTTTTGTCGATTCATTGTACTTGCATCTGAATAAGACGAATGTTCGTTTGCCCGGAGAGAATATGATGAATGCCCGTTATCAATATCTGTACAGGCTGACTTTGGCTGAATGCCTTGAAAATAAGAGGCGTTATGTCCCTGCCATCGAAAAGGCTTTGGTGGCTCTTTGTAGTCAGAAGCCCTGGTCTATCCCTGCCCACGACCGCGATCTGAAGAATTACAAAGGAACGGATTATTATGTAGACTTGGTGGTTGCTACTGCCGGAAACGGTATTGCTCAGTGTGTTACCATGCTGGACGATCGTCTGTCGCCGGAGGTAAGGGCACGGGTGCAGTGTGCTTTCCGTGAGAAGGTTTTCCGTCCGGTCTACCGTTGTCTGGAAGAGACAAAACCATTTTGGTGGTTCACCGCTACCAATAACTGGAACTCTGTGTGTCTGGCGGGTGTTACCGGTGCGGCTCTTGCCTTGTTGCCCGATAAGGAGGAACGTGCTTACTTTGTTGCGGCAGCCGAGAAGTATAATGTGTATGGAATGAAGGGGTACGCTGACGACGGCTACTGTAGTGAAGGGGTAGGTTATTATAATTATGGTTTCCGTGCCTACATTCTGTTGCGTGAAGAAGTATACCGGGCAACACAGGGAAAGATAGATTTCTTTCAGACTCCCAAGTTTGTCCGTATCGCCCGGTATGGGAAGAAGATACAGATGAATGAAGGAGTGTGCCCCGCCTATTCGGATTGTCGCATGGGTTTGTCGCCGGACAGGTTTATTCTCAGTTACTGCGACCGGGCGCTGGGGATTACTTCTGCCGAAGAACAGCCTGTTTTACCCAAAGGAAACAACTTGTCCCTTCACCTTCTCGAACTTTTCACAAGTCAGGTTGCAAAGGTTGGAATGACAGATGGAATCCGTCAGGTATTGCAGGAAGAGTCGGATGCTTTGCGTGCTTATTATGAACAGGCAGGTATTTTGATTGCTCGTCCTGCCGGTGGAACTTCCTGTCGTCTGGCCATATCAGCCAAGGGCGGAACCAATGCGGAGAATCATAACCACAATGATGTCGGTTCTTATGCCGTAGCTTTGGGAAGTGAAACGATGGTTGGCGATCAGGGTGGTCCGAACTCCTATCCCGGTGATTATTTTAACGGAGACGCTCCTCAGAAATATAAGATAAAAGGATCATTCGGTCATCCGGTTCCTGTAGTAGACGGACGAACACAGTCCTCGGGCGGGAAAGCGAAAGGTGTTGTGCTACAGAAAGAATTTACGAACGAAAAAGACGTATTCAGTATTGACTATACCTCTGCCTATTCCACCCCCAATTTGGATAAGCTCATTCGTACTTTCGTTTACGACCGCCAAGGCAAAGGCAGCTTTACGGTCGGCGATGAATTTACAGCGAAAACACCGATCCGATTCGAAACAGCCATAACGACACGAGCCGACTGGAAAATTCTGGACGATACACATCTTCTGCTGGCTACAGATTCCGAACAGATGATTGTAGCTATTGATGCATCCGGTAAAGTGGCGTTTACTTCCGAAACGATTGAAGTGAACTCTCCTGCATATACACGTATCGGGATTGCATTGAAGAATCAGTCGAAAGAAGGATATATCCGATTGAAGATGTACACAAAATAAGTCTGTGTATTAGATATATGAAGTATTTATAGGGCATATATGCCCAGCGTGCAGGACATATATGTCCAACGTGCAGGAGATAGTTACCCTGCACATTGGCTATATATGTCCTGCAATCAGATTATAGTTGCCCTGCAAACGGGGGAAGAAGGTACTATCTTTATCTTCTTGTTTTTATTCTTGCTACTTTCGCTTAAACTGTCTATTTTTGAGGCTGCATTTCCATACTTGAATACGAGTACCTCATTTTAATAGAATAAAACAATGAAAAACAAGTTTCTGATCACATGTGCAGTTTTGTTTCTCTCCTCTTGTTTGGCGTATGGACAAGAGCAAGCATCTGTAACAAAAGACTTTTCTGAAAATAAACAAGGTTGTATTCAGCATCCCTGGCAAGGCAAGAAAGTAGGATACATTGGAGATTCCATCACAGACCCGAATTGCTACGGTGATAATATAAAGAAGTACTGGGACTTTCTGAAAGAATGGCTGGGGATCACTCCTTTTGTTTACGGCATTAGTGGAAGGCAGTGGGATGATGTACCCCGTCAGGCGGAAAAGCTGAAGAAAGAACATGGCGGAGAAGTCGATGCTATCCTGGTTTTTATGGGGACAAACGATTATAATAGTAGTGTGCCTATCGGTGAGTGGTTTACGGAACAAGAAGAGCAAGTGTTGTCTGCTCACGGTGAAATGAAGAAGATGGTGACGCGGAAAAAGCGTACGCCTGTCATGACTCAAGACACTTACAGAGGGCGTATTAATATAGGAATCACTCAACTGAAGAAACTTTTTCCGGATAAGCAGATCGTTCTGCTGACTCCTTTGCACCGTTCGTTGGCTAACTTCGGCGATAAGAATGTCCAACCGGATGAAAGCTATCAGAATGGTTGCGGAGAATATATAGATGCCTATGTGCAGGCTATTAAGGAGGCAGGAAATATATGGGGAATACCTGTCATAGACTTTAATGCAGTGACAGGTATGAATCCGATGGTTGAAGAACAGCTTATTTATTTCTATGATGCCGGCTATGACCGTTTGCATCCCGACACCAAAGGGCAGGAGCGTATGGCACGCACTTTGATGTATCAGTTACTTGCGTTACCGGCAACTTTTTAATTATTCAAATATCCGCAGGACTTGACAAAGGCCTTTTTTTGTTGTATATTTGCAGATGTCATACAGGCAATAAAGTAACAACCCATTAAAAAATGAAACGAAATGCACCTTATCAATCATCTTAACCGAATCGAAAAAATAGTGTAACATTATAACAAAATACAAAGGGGATCATATGCGAATCAGCATCTATGTGAACCGGTGATGAGCTTGAGGCTGCAACCTTTTATAGGGTTTGCAGCCTTTTTTGTTGCATAAAATTAAAAAGAATATGCTTAAAAGGTATATTTGAGTTTATAATAAATGGGGAGACCGTTTATAATAAACGATGAAACTATTTATTATAAACTCAACTGCGATTTTAGTATGAAGGGTAAAAAGTTTTCTATATGTCAGAAGAGGCCGTAGAGAGTTTTCTTTTATTTGACTTAGCAGACTGCGAATTATTGCAACATGACAAACTTTTACCTTATTGCCTGATTTCCCCCTATAATTGCTTGATTTTTCTCCCGTCTCATTGCGTTCTTCTCCTTATTTTTGTGCATTAAACATTCTTGTTCTTATCAATCTCTTATCAATGATGGAGTATGCTGCATGATATGCGCAGCGGAGGTGGAAAGTGCGTGGCTGCTCTGCGGGATGTTGTTTGGAAGAAGAATAGTACAATATTCCATGCTTGTTGTACTATTTTCCATAGGAATATAGATAGTTAAACGTAAATTTGTAATTTAATTGTGCCTTATACTTTTTATAAGAATTTATAGAAGAATATCATGAAATACTGGATGTTATTATTTGCCTTTTTGTGGGTATCTTACGGAACGGGCATGGCTCGGAAAACCGAAAAAGTAGTAAATAACGGAATTCCCTGGTTTGACGATAGGGGAGAGATTGTCAATGCCCACGGTGCCTGTATTGTGAAAGAGAATGGCAGATATTATCTTTTCGGGGAATATAAGTCGGACAAGAGCAATGCTTTTCCGGGTTTCAGTTGCTATTCGTCTGATGATTTGGTGAACTGGAAGTTCGAACGTGTTGTTCTGCCGGTGCAGCCAAGCGGAATTCTTGGGCCTAATCGTGTAGGCGAGCGTGTGAAAGTCATGAAATACCCTTCTACCGGCGAGTATGTGATGTATATGCATGCAGACGATATGAACTATAAAGATCCCCATATCGGTTATGCTACCTGTAGTACTATAGCAGGTGAATATAAACTTCACGGACCTCTGTTGTATGAAGGCAAACCTATTCGCCGCTGGTCTTATCCGCATCAGGCTTTGGCTACCACCCTTTATGGCAGCGATGATTGCTTTGTGACCATTACTGATATTGTATAACTGTAATATTTATGAGAAATAGAATTTTATTTTCTGTCCTTGCTTGGGTAGCAGTGATCTTCTCCGTTCAGGGTAAACAAAAAGATTTTGTCTTGCAGTCCGGTCAGCCGGTTGCGA
>OGQH01000993.1_pt1 | contig 28787 bp, 27 predicted proteins | sample 1553181 | NCBI WGS metagenome assembly OGQH01 (sample SAMEA2579946, study PRJEB22360) | human gut metagenome | biome: human gut; feature: human-associated habitat; material: faeces | place: Denmark | collected 2008/2010 | reverse complement strand
TGCGCGATTCGCTCTCCAACTTTATCTGGAGCCGCACGCGCACCCGTCCGATGATCATCCCAGTCGTCATGGAGGTTTAGTTTGGCGCGCGGATCTGCACAAAACGCCAAAGGCAACAAAGCCAACAACCAACCGGCATCTGCTAAGGGTGCCGGTTCCCATCTGCGTGCCAATAAGGGCCACGAGTCCGAGTTCGATGAGTTCGAACCCCTGGTCGAGCCTTCGGCCAATCGCGATATCGCCGGCGTGGTCATTGCCGTTTTGGCGATTGCATCCTTCATTGCCGTGATTTCGCCGGCAACGGCGCCCGTGACGGCTGCTGTCGCCGGTTTCTATCACCTCGGCTTTGGCCTGGGCGCCTACGTGCTGCCGATCGTCATCTTGCTGTTTGCCGCCACGCTCTTTTTGGGTGAGGACTCGCCGCTCAACATTCGCTCGGTCGCGGGTGGCGCCGTGGTCTTTGTGGCCATTGTCTCTATCCTGTCGCTGATGGTGCCGGGTACGAGCGATTCGTGCGACCTCATGTTTACGCCGCAGAACCTATCCGCATCGGGCGGCTACGTTGGCGCCTTTATCGCAAGTGCCTTGCAAAACGCCCTGGGTAAACCTATCGCTATGGTTGTCTTGCTGGGGCTTGTCGTCGTTGGTTTGGTCATTATCGGCTTTTCGGTGGGCGGCGTTTTGCGCTCCGCACGCGATCGTGCTGCCGATTTTGCCGAGCGCCGTCGTGCCGATGTCAACGCGAGCCCGTGGGGTGACGAAGAGGCCCTATTGGTTCCCGGCGTCGACCGTCCGCACCTGAGCATCCTGCGCCAGAAGGGGGCTGACGCCGCGGTGACTACGGTCATGGGTGGCGATGCCGACCCGGTTTTGGATGACGACGAGGACGATAACCCGTTTGTCGACGTGTCCGAGGCCGTAGAGGCCGAGCGCGCTAAGACCACGTTGCTGCCGCGTCGCCATGCTAAGAAGGGCAAGGCCGCGCCCAAGCTCAACACGAGCGAGCCCGACCCGTCTTGGTCCGATAGCGAAATCGAACTCACCGAGGGCGATGACGAGGACGACGAGGCTCCGCTCGAGACCGCCAAAACCACCTTGCTGCCGCGTCGCCGCGCCAAGGCAGGACAGGTTACCGGACAGTTTTCGATGGAAGACGACCCGGACAAGGCTGACGAGTCAGAGCCGCCGTTTGCCGCGAATCCCGTTTCGGCAGCTCCGCAGATCCCCGATTTCCTAAAGCATCCCAAGGTTGCCGATGCCTCCAGCTCTAGGACTTCCGCTGCTCCTGTTGCAGCCGGCGATGGGGGAGCGGACGGTACTACTACCGATGCCGAGGGCGACCAAGAGGACGGCCTCAAGCTCCCGCCGCTCGAAATCCTGCACGCCAACCCGCAGTCGGCTTCCTCTGCGTCTTCTGACAAGGAGCTGGAACAGACAGCCGAGTCGCTGCAGTCCACCTTGCTTGAGTTTGGCCGTAGCGCCCGCGTCGTCGGCTGGATTGCCGGCCCCACGGTCACGACCTTTAAGCTGCAGCCCGGTGAGGGCGAGCGCGTGAGCAAGATCTCGAGCCTCGAGGACGATATTGCGCTTTCGCTTGCCGCCCAGTCGGTGCGCATCTTTGCGCCGATTCCCGGCACCTCGCTCGTTGGTATTGAGATTCCCAATCGCAAGCGTCAGAACGTCAACCTGGGCGACGTGCTTCCCTATGTGAAGGGCGGTCCGCTCGAGCTTGCCATCGGTCGCGATGCCGAGGGCACGCCGGTTGTCGCCGACCTCGCCAAGATGCCCCATCTGCTGATCGCCGGCACCACCGGTTCGGGTAAGTCGGTCATGATCAACTCCATCATCACGACCTTGCTCATGCGCGCCCTTCCCGAGGACGTTCGCCTTATCATGGTCGACCCCAAGCGCGTCGAGCTTGCGGGCTATAACGGCCTGCCGCATCTCTATGTGCCCGTGGTGACCGAGCCCAAGCAGGCTGCCAGTGCGCTGCAATGGGCCGTGTCCGAGATGGAGCGTCGCCTGAAGGTCTTCGAGCGCCTCAACGTTCGCAAGATCTCGACCTATAACGAAAAGCAGGCCGCCGGCGAGTTTGAGCATTACGATAACCCGCCGCAAAAGATGCCCTATCTGGTCATCATCATCGACGAGCTTTCGGACCTGATGATGGTCGCCGGTAAGGATGTCGAGGCGTCGATCGTGCGTATCGCCCAGCTGGGACGTGCCGCCGGCATCCACCTTATCGTCGCCACGCAGCGCCCCAGTTCCAACGTGGTAACGGGTCTCATCAAGGCCAACATCACCAACCGTATTGCCTTTAACGTGGCTACGGGCATCGATTCCCGCGTCATTATCGACCAGATGGGCGCCGAAAAGCTCACCGGTTTGGGCGACATGCTGTTCTCCAAGGTCGACTGGGGCAAGCCCCGCCGTATCCAGGGCTGCTTTGTCTCGGACGATGAGATCAACGAGATCGTCGAGTTCGTTAAGTCGCAAAGCGAGCCCGACTACCACGAGGAGATCCTGTCTGCCGTGGCGCCCGCTTCCATGTCCATGGCTGGTGGCGGGGGCATTGTTCGCACGGGCGTTGCCGAGCCGCAGGATGACGACCCGCTTATCTGGGAGGCCGCACATATTGTGGTGGAATCGCAGCTGGGCTCCACATCTGGCCTGCAACGCCGCCTCAAGGTTGGCTATGCGCGCGCCGGGCGTATTATGGACATGCTGGAAGAAAAGGGTGTCGTCGGTCCGCCCGACGGTTCCAAGCCGCGCGAGGTCCTGCTGGATGAGGAGGGGCTTGCCGCGCTGGAGTCTGTCGACGCCGAGATGGCACGTGAAGATCGTGAGTTTGGAGGATTCTGATGGCTGCACGCTTTGGTGACATGCTGCTCGAGCAGCGTCGCCGGATGGGCCTTTCCATCCAGCAGGTCGCCAACACCATCAAAATCAGGCCGCAGATCATCGAGTTTTTCGAGACCGGTAACTTTGCATCGATGCCCCCGCGCGGCTATGCGCAGGGCATGATTTCGAGCTATGCTCGCTTTTTGGGGCTTAACCCGCGCGAGGTCGTCAACGCTTATTTTGATGACCTCATGGCATATGAACGCGAGACCTCGCAGCAGGGCGGTCGTTTTCAGGATGCTGCCGGCTACGTTAACTCGCGTTCGTCGGTCGATAACGGACGCTTTCTGATGGTTCAGGGTGGTCGCTCGACGCGGTACGGCCAGCGCCCTCCGCAGGCGGGCTATATCACCGAGACGGGCTCCAGCGAGGAGATTCGTTCTCAGCGAGATCGCTTTCGCAGTACGCCCATGCCGGATGACCGTGCTCTTCCCGCCGCTCGCGGGTTGAGTCGCGATCCCCGCGCCGGTTACGGCGACGGTGGCTACTCCGGTCGTGGTTATCGCGGAGTTTCAGCCGGGCGTTCCCACGGTGGATATGCCGACGCCGATACCACACAGGTGACGCCGCGCCTCCGTTCGCAATCGCAGCCTTACGGGCAGCGCTCTTCGTCGCCTCGCTCTGGTCAGCGTGGCTATCAGAACCGTGGCGAGCTTGCGCCGCGTTCGGGCCAGCGCGGCTCGCAGAGCCAAGGCGGCTATCGTGGTCGTCCCGATAGCAGTCGCGACCGTATGCCGCAGGTAAACGGTCGCGGTGGTTCTAATCGCGGACGCGGCGGTGGACGTGCCCCCCAGAACAATGGTCTCGATCCGCGCATCATCTACGCCGGCATCGGTGCCGTGGCGCTTTTGTTGATTCTGCTCATCGTGGTCCTCCTGCGTGGCTGCGGCTCTTCTGCACCCGAGTCGACGCCCGAGACGCCCGCGGCCACCAAGACGACGACCAAGAAGTCTTCCAAGAAGACCGAATCTGTTGACGAGGATGAAGGCACCGACGAGGCGACGGATTCTGCCGATTCCGATGCCGCCAAGGCGAACGCGAAAAAGAAAGAGGACGAGGTCATCAAGGTCAAGGTCTCCGTTGCCAAGGGCAAGACCGCCTGGATCGAGGTCAAGGTCGACGGTAAATCGGTCTTTGGCGCCCAGGCAACCGGTCCCTTTGAGCAGGAGTACACGCCCGAGTCCTCGATCGAGATCACCACGTCCAAGCCCTCCGATGTTACGGTTACCAAGAACGGTGAAAAGGTTCGCTACGACACCAAGACATCGGGTGTGGCGCGCGTGACCATTACCGTTCCCAAGAAGGAGACCGCAGAGTCCGAGGATGGCGAGAGTACCGACGGCACTGATGCTGCCGACGGCACCGACGCCCAGTCTACCGACGGCACCGACCCTCAGTCTACCGACGGTACCGACACGGCATCCGACGGCCAGACTGCAAACGATTCAGATGACTATTCGTACGACAGCTACTAAGGCTCCCCGTACCGAAAGGAAGAACCATGGCTAAAGATTCCAGCTTCGACGTTGTGTCCGAGGTCAATATGCAGGAGGTCGATAACGCCTTCCAGCAGACCGCCCGCGAGATCTCTCAGCGCTATGACCTCAAGGACTCCGGCGCCACCATCGAGCTTTCGAAGGGCGACAAGCTCTTTACGATCAATGCCCCGGCCGATTTTGTCTCCAAGCAGATTATTGACGTGCTGAGCTCTAAGCTCATCAAGCGCGGCATCGATCTTAAGGCTGTCTCTTGGGACGCGCCGCAGGCGGCTTCGGGCGGTACCGTGCGCGTGCTCGGCCATATCGTCGAGGGCATTGACCAGGCGACCGCCAAGAAGATTAATAAGGACATCAAGGATCAAAAACTCAAGGTCAAGGTGACCATCGAGGCCGATAAACTGCGCGTTTCCTCGGCCTCTAAGGACGCGCTGCAGACCGTGATCCAGTTCCTGCGCGACCAAGACTACGGCCAGCCGCTGCAGTTTACCAACTACCGCTAACTTACTCGAAAGGACCGTTCTCCAACATGGATACACCTTTGGGCTCCGTGCTCTACATCACCCTCGGGTGCGCTAAGAACGAGGTTGACACCGACCGCATGCGTTCGCTGCTGACCGCCGCGGGCTATGAGGAGGCATTCGATCCGCAGGATGCCGATATCGCTATCGTCAACACGTGCTCGTTTCTTGCCTCGGCGACGTCCGAGAGCATCGAGACCACGCTCGAGCTCGCTAACGAGGTGCAGGACGGCGTTCGCGCCTGCCCCATCGTCATGTGCGGTTGCGTGCCGTCTCGTTACGGCGATGACCTGCCCGACGAGCTTCCCGAGGTCGCGGCCTTTGTGAAGGCCGACGAGGAGGACGGCATCGTGGCGGTCATCGATGGCGTACTGGGCGTGGAGCGCGAGATCGCGGCCTATATCCCGCAGGTCAAGCGTACCGTTGAGGGTGCCGTTGCCTATGTCAAGATTTCCGATGGCTGCAATCGTTTTTGCAGCTTCTGCATGATCCCCTACATTCGCGGTCGCTATCATTCGCGCAATGCCGAGAGCATTATCTCCGAGGTGCGCGACCTGGTTGCCGGCGGTGTGCGCGAGATTGTGCTGATCGGTCAGGACACGGGCATTTGGGGAACCGACTTTGCCGACGAGGACATCGCCGAGGGCTCGCCGCGCAATCTGGCGCAGCTGCTGCGTGCCGTCGCCGTGGCTGTGCGCCCGCACAACGTCTGGGTCCGCGTGCTCTATCTGCAGCCCGAGGGCATGACCGACGAGCTTATCGAGACGATTCGCGATACGCCCGAGGTGCTGCCCTATATCGATATCCCCGTGCAGCACTGCGACGCGCGCATCCTCAAGGCCATGCGCCGCTCTGGCTCGCGCCAGGAGCTCGAGGATCTGTTCCGCGACCTTCGCGAGCGTATCCCCGGCATCGTGATTCGCTCCACGGCCATGGTCGGCTTCCCGACCGAGTCCGACGAAGAGTTCCGCGACCTTATCGACTTTATGGACACTGTCGGCTTTGACTACACGAGCGTCTTTGCCTACTCGCGTGAGGAGGGCAGCCTGGCCGCCAAGATGGAAGGCCAGGTCGATGAGGAGGTTAAGCTCGAGCGCGCCCAGGAGGCCATGGATCTGGCCGAGTCGCTCGGTTTTGCCGCCACGGCAGCCCATGTGGGCGAGCGCGCCCAGGTGATCGTCGATGGCATCGAGGAGACCGAGGACGGCGCCGAGCTGATCGGTCACGCCTGGTTCCAGGCGCCCGATTCCGATGGCGCGGTGCATCTGGACGCCAGCGAGGCATCCGTGGGCGATATTCTGACCGTCGAGTTTACCGATAGCTTCTGCTATGAGCTTATCGGTCATGTTGTGGAGTAGGAGAGCGTCGTGGCAAACGAGAGTAATAAGGAACTGACGAGTGTTTGGACGCCCGCCAACATCGTGACGTGCGTTCGCATCGTCTTTATCCCGGTGTTCATGATCGTCTCGGCCCTGTCTCACGCGAGCGTTGCCGGTACGGACTGGAGCCCCTTCGACGGCCCGCTCGCCGCCGCTGCCTTCATTCTATATGTGATCCTGTCGTGCACCGATAAGGTCGACGGCTATCTGGCGCGCTCGCGCAACGAGATCACTGATTTCGGCAAGTTCTTGGACCCCATCGCCGATAAGCTGCTCGTGTTTTCGGCCCTGCTGCTGTTCCTGGATTTTGGCGCGGTGACCGTGTGGTCCGTGTTCATTATCCTGTTCCGCGAGCTGCTGGTGAGTGCCCTTCGCATGGTCGCGAGTGCTGCCGGTGTCGTCGTTGCCGCCGATAAGCTTGGCAAGTACAAGACGGCGACCACGATGGTCTCCATCTGCGGCTATCTGTGCGTCTTTGCGATGGCCGGCCTTCAGCTGGGGCCGGTGTCGCTGCTGCTCGGTGTCTATTCGGTGTCGCGCTTCCTGTACGCTGTTGCCGTTGTCCTGACCGTTATCTCGGGCGCCCAGTACTTCTGGAACTGCCGCAAGATCGTCTTTTCGGTCTAGGTCCTGGTGGGTATGACGGACTCTTTTGAGCAGATTGCCGCACATAACGAGGAGCTGTCGCGCGATATTGTTGAGCGTGCGAGTGCCCGTGGTGTGACGGTGTCGACGGCGGAGTCGCTGACGGCGGGCATGATTGCCTCGACGATTGCCGATATTCCGGGTGCCTCGGCGGTGCTTCGTGGTGGCGCGGTGACCTACTGCGATGAGATCAAACATCGCGTGCTCGGCGTCGAGCAGGAAACGCTCGATCGGTTTAGCGCCGTGTCGCACCAGACGGCGCGTGAGATGGCCGCGGGCTCGCTGGACCTTTATCAGAGCGATATAGCCGTAAGCGCAACGGGCTACGCTGGGCCCGGTGGTGGCACCGAGCAGGACCCCGCCGGTACGTTCTATATTGGTTGGGCGTATCACGCTGCCGATGGGGGAGCGCCGGTTGTCGAGTCTGCGCGCTGTCATTACGAGGGCGATCGGTCGTGCGTTCGTGCCCATGCGGTCGCGGAGGCCTTGGAGCGCATTGTCCGCGTGCTCAATTCTATGGAATAGACGTGGTTTAAGGGGCCTTAGGGCCCCTTAATTGTGGAGATAGGGACCTTTGACGAGAATTACGTTTGCGCTGGTACATGGCATAAATTTGTTCGCGCACTCGCATTTGTGATTGGCGTGTTCAAGCGTTTGGTCGGTGATTGGTTGGCGTTTGGTCGGGTTTTGGAATGGTCGGGTGCATATGATGAATCTGAACGGTTGACCACGAACAGCCGTTCGTTTATTATCGTTTCAGGTTGTTAAGAGGAGGGCTATTCATGGCCAAGAATTCAGGTCCCGTACGTACCGTTCATGCACGCACGACGGGTAAAGAGCGCGACGAGATGATCGCCACCACCAAGGCCGAGATCGAGAAGAAGTTCGGCCAGGGCTCTATTATGAGGTATGGCGACGGCGGTCCGGAGCTCGAGGTCGAGGCTATTCCGACGGGCTCTCTGGCGCTCGATGCTGCCTTGGGTATCGGCGGCGTTCCGCGCGGCCGTATCGTCGAGATTTATGGTCCCGAGTCCTCCGGTAAGACAACGCTTTCGCTCGAGATCCTTGCAGAGGCGCAGGCCATGGGCGGCGTCGTTGCATTTATCGATGCCGAGCACGCGCTTGATCCCACCTATGCCGCGCGCATCGGTGTTGATATCGATGAGGTCCTCATTTCCCAGCCCGATACGGGCGAGCAGGCGCTCGAGATCGTCGATATGCTTGTGCGCTCAGGTGCCATCGACGCCATCGTCGTCGACTCTGTTGCCGCCTTGACTCCACGTGCCGAGATCGAGGGCGAGATCGGTGACACGACGGTGGGTCTGCAGGCTCGCTTGATGAGCCAGGCACTCCGCAAGCTCGCCGGCTCGCTTGCCAAGTCCAACACGACCTGCATCTTCATTAACCAGCTGCGCGAGAAGATCGGCGTCATGTTCGGCAACCCCGAGACCACCACGGGCGGCCGCGCGCTCAAGTTCTTCTCTTCCGTGCGAATCGATATTCGCAAAATCGATACCATCAAGCTCAAGGACGAGGTTATCGGCAATCGCGTTCGTGCCAAGGTCGTTAAGAACAAGGTGGCGGCTCCGTTCCGCTCGGCTGAGTTTGACATCATGTACGGCACCGGCATCTCCAAAGAGGGCTCGATTCTGGATATGGCCGTCGAGTGCGGCATTTGCAAAAAGATGGGGTCCTGGTTTGCCTATGGCGAGGACAAGCTCGGCAATGGTCGCGAGGCCGCCAAGACGTTCCTGCGCGAGCACCCCGATTGCGCCGACGAGATCGAGCACAAGGTTCGCCTTGCCTGCGGTCTTGAGTATGACGACGATGCCCCCTCTGAGGTTGAGTTGACCGATCAGCCCGTCCCCGAGGAGTTTGATGAGCTGTACGCCATCGATGGTTCCGCGATGCTCGACGATGACGACGAGTAGCGGATGCCGACATGTCGTATACGGTGACCGAGGCCACGGTCGTCTTTCCCGATAAGAAAGCGGCCTCCTCGTTCTCGAGCGGTTATGCGTCTAAAAAGCCCTGTGCGCATATCGATTGCGATCTTGAGGGCGGTTACGAACGTTCCATTTGGATTCCCGTGCGCGTGGCGCGCCTGTACGTTAAGAACCGCCCCGATCTTCCCTGTGATTGGGATGACTTTCGCGAGGCGGTGCAGCTTATCGAACGCAAATGTGCACTCACCATGGTGACCGAGATGCTTTCGCGCCGCGATCATGCCACGGGCGAGGTGCGCGATAAGTTGGCGCGCTATGGCTTTCGACAGCCCGCGATCGATTTTGCGGTTGCTCGAGCGACCGAGTATCGGTTTTTGGACGAGAACCGTTTTTGCTCGTACTTTATCGAAGAGCGCAAACGTCGCGGCTGGGGACAGCGCAAGATCGAGGTTGAGCTCAAGCGTCGTCATGTCGTGCTTGACGATATCCCCGGGTATCCCGAGGCATATTTTGCCGTGGATGACGACTTGGCTCGCGCTTCGGCCTTGCTCGCTAAACGTCGCGTCCCCGAGGTCCGTGCATTCGAAAAGCTCGTCAGGTTTTTGATGGGTAAAGGTTTCTCGTATCACATCGCCGCCGATGCCGTTAAGGCACGTCTCGATGCCTTAAGCGAGGAGTGTGCCGTGTAAGCATAGCACTCGTTACGCCCCTGCCGTTCACCGTTCGATTGGCGCCGTGCCGGGTGCGTTTATTTGACAGTTGTTGCGGTTCAACGTAGGATAAATACCGTCATTTGCTTTGTGATATGTGCTCATCTGTGATGAGTTTGTTTATATGTTTATCTGTATCCGACCCGCATAAGCTGCGCCCATATTACTCAAATGTCGCGAGCCGTTCGTAAGGACGGTTCGCTTTGCTGTGTAACGAATCCATAAAAAGGAGTGAGCATGCCTATCATTGCAGCGCTCTTTGGCCTCGTTTTGGGTCCCATCGCCGCCATTGCCTACATGCGCACCGCCAAGCAGGGTAGTCTTCACGAGGCCGACGAAAAGATTCAGTCGGCACACGCGCAGGCAGAGTCCCTGATCGGTGATGCCAAGCGTCAGGCCGAGACCCTCAAAAAAGAGGCTCTGCTCGAGGCTAAGGAAGAGATCATCAAGAACAAGCAGGCCGCCGAGGCCGAGGACAAGCAGCGTAAGAGCGAGATTCGCACGCTCGAAAATCGCGTGATGCAGCGCGAGGAATCGCTCGATCGTCGCAACGATGCGCTCGATAAGCGCGAGCACCAGCTGTCCAGCCAGGCCGGCCAGGTCGAGAAGCGCTCTCGCGAGCTTGAGGAGCTCTGCGCCAAGCAGACCTCCGAGCTCGAGCGTATTGCCGACCTTACGCGCGAGGACGCTCACAAGGAGCTGCTCGACAAGGTCCGCGGCGAGGTTACCCACGAGGCGGCCACCATCATCCGTGAGTCCGAGCAGCAGGTCCGCGCCGAGTGCCACAAGACCGCCCAGGAGATTCTCTCCCTGGCGATTCAGCGTTGCGCCGCCGACCATACCGCCGAGGTCACCGTCACTTCCGTGCATATTCCCTCCGATGACCTCAAGGGTCGCATCATCGGTCGTGAGGGTCGTAACATCCGCACCTTCGAGCAGGTGTCTGGCGTCAACCTCGTGATTGACGACACCCCCGAGACCGTTGTACTTTCGAGCTTCGATCCGGTCCGTCGTGAGACTGCCCGCGTGGCGCTCGAAAACCTCATTGCCGACGGTCGTATTCACCCCGCCCGCATCGAGGAGATGTATCACAAGGCCGCCGACTTGGTTCAGCAGCGTGTGCGCGAGGCTGGCGAGCAGGCTGCCTTCGATACCGGTATCCACGATCTGCACCCCGAGATCGTCAAGACCCTGGGTGCTCTTCGCTACCGCACCTCGTTTGGTCAGAACGTGCTGCAGCACTCGCTTGAGGTCTCCGACCTGTGTGGCGTTATGGCCTCCGAGCTTGGTCTGGATGTTGTGACCGCTAAGCGCGCCGGTCTTCTGCACGACTTGGGCAAGGCCATCGACCACGACGTTGAGGGACCGCATGCTGTCATTGGCGCCGAGCTTGCCCGCCGTTATGGCGAGAAGCCCGTTATCGTCCACGCGATCGAAGCCCATCATGCCGATGTCGACCCCAACACGGTGCTCGACGTTCTGGTCCAGGCTGCCGATGCCGTCTCCGCTTCTCGTCCCGGTGCCCGCCGCGAGTCGGCCGAGAACTACATCAAGCGTCTTGAGAAGCTCGAGGAGATCGCCAACTCTCACGATGGCGTCGAGCGTACCTATGCCATGCAGGCCGGTCGCGAGGTTCATGTCATGGTTCAGCCTGACAAGATCTCCGATGCCCAGTCCACGGTGCTTGCGCACGATATCGCCCATCAGATCGAGGAAGAGATGGAGTATCCCGGTCAGGTGCGCGTTGTCGTGATTCGCGAGAGCCGTGCCGTCGATATCGCTAAATAACATGAACGACGCGAACGAGCTCATCTCATTTATCGCGTCGATGTCGGGGGAGGGCAACCTTCGCGTCGAGGAAAACCTTGGCGAGGGGTATGTCCGCCTCCGCGTTTCGGAGGCCGAGCGCCGTCAAGCCAAGCATGACATTCAGCATGTAGAGGACATTGTCATCGAGATGCTGCGCAATGCTCGCGATGCCGGAGCCGATAAGGTCTATCTTGCCACGACCAAGGAGGAGGGTGTTCGCACCCTCCTCTTCCTGGATAACGGTTCGGGTGTGCCGCAGGATATGCAGGAGCGTATCTTCGATGCCCGTGTCACCTCCAAGCTCGAGAGCATGAAAATGGACCGTTGGGGTGTTCACGGTCGTGGTATGGCGCTGTTCTCTATCAAGCAGAACACGGATGAGGCACGCGTTGTTACATCGGGCGTCGATTTGGGTTCCGCATTTAAGGTGTGCGTTGCTACCGATCGCTTGGGTGAGCGCGCCGACCAGTCGAGCTGGCCTCAAGCGGTTAAAGACGAAGACGGCCGCTATGTATGTGCTCGCGGCCCCCACAACATCATTCGCGCAGCCTGCGAGTTTGCCCTTGAGGAGCTGCGTTGCTGCGATGTGTATCTGGGCTCCCCGTCCGAGATCGCTGCGACCCTGTACGCTCAGGCTTCGAGTCGTCTTGATACGTCACGCCTGCTCTTTATCGACGACGAGTGCGAGCTTCCGGTTATCGATCGTTTGGGCCTTGCCTCGGATGCCGAGGACTTTATCCGGATCTGCTCTGGGCTGGGTCTCGAGATGTCCGAGCGCACTGCCCACCGTATTCTGTCGGGTCAGATTAAGCCCGTTCGCGGCGTGACCGCGCGCCTGCTGCGCGAGCGCGATTCTACCTCGCATGCGCCGGCACCCGTCGATCTTGCCAAGGACCGTCGAGGTCTTCGTATCGCCAAGGATGATATGGCGCAATTTTCGCGTGCGGTCGAGCGTGACTTTAACGATCTCGCTGCCCGGTATTACCTCAATCTGTGCGGCGACCCTAAGATTCGCGTTTCGCGTGATCGCATCACGGTGACGTTCGATCTTGCCAAAGAGGAATAAAATCTTTACCGAGTCCGCTCGGTACGATACAGTTATTGCAGTTAAAACGTACTTTTAAACGCAGGAGTTTCTTCATGGATTGCCTGAAGGTATCAAGCAAATCATCGCCCGCGTCCGTTGCCGGCGCTATTGCCGGCATGGTCAAAGATGGCGTCCCCGTCAACATCCAATGCGTCGGTGCCGGTGCCGTCAACCAGGCCATTAAGGCCGTTGCCATTGCGCGCGGCTTTCTGATTCCGACCGGCTTTGATGTCTCCTGCGCGCCGGTGTTCTCCGACATCCTCATTAACGGGGAGTCGCGCACGGCAATTCGTCTCTCTATCTACGTTCACCAGATTAATCGGGCTGCTATGGATAACGTCGTCATGGACGACGTTAAGCCTGTTGCGTAAACGAGCCATCTGCACGCTTGTAGCACCTATGCGCCCCGTCGACACCATCGTTAGGATGTAAGCTCATGGACCAGCGTTCCGTACGCGATATTCTTGCCGGTAAAACCTACTTTATCCGCACATTCGGCTGCCAGATGAATCAGCACGACTCCGAGCGCGTGAGTGGCTTGCTCGATTCGTATGGCTGTCTTATGGCGCTCGATCCGGAGCATGCCGATATTGTCGTGTTCATGACGTGCTGTGTGCGCGAGGCTGCCGATACTCGCCTCTATGGTCAGTGCAATTCCTGCAAGAGCCTGCCTCCTTCGCCTTCGGGTAAGCGTGTGGTCGCCGTGGGCGGCTGCATCGCCCAGCGCGATGGCGAGGGCTTGCTCACCAACGTCGATAACGTCAATGTCATTTTTGGCACCCATTCTATTGCGCACGTGGCCGAGCTCATCGCTGAGGCGTTTTTGGATGGCAAGCGCCACATCCGCACGAATGAGCATGAGGATACCGACGCCATGAGTATGCCGTGGCATCGCGAGACGCAATATCACGCTTGGGTGCCCATCATGACGGGCTGCAACAACTTCTGTACGTACTGCATCGTGCCCTACGTCCGTGGTCGTGAGAAGAGCCGTCCCTTCGAGGAGATTGTCGATGAGGTGACCGGGCTTGTGCGCCAGGGCGTGCGCGAGATTACGCTGCTGGGCCAAAACGTTAACTCCTACGGTCGCGATCTCTTTGGTAAGCCACGTTTTGCCGATCTGCTGCGCGCCGTGGGTGATACGGGCGTCGAGCGCATCTTCTTTACCTCTTCGCATCCTAAGGATCTGCTGCCCGAGACCATAGATGCTATGGCCGAGACGCCTGCCGTTATGCCGCAGCTCCACCTGGCCGTTCAGTCGGGCTCCACGCGCATCCTTAAAGAGATGAATCGTCGTTATACGCGCGAGGATTATCTGGGCCTGGTCGATCGTATTCGCAACCGTATGCCCGATATTGCGCTTTCGACCGACATCATTGTGGGCTTCCCGGGCGAGACTGAGGAAGACTTTGAACAGACGCTCTCGCTTGCCGAGACGGTGCGCTATGCCCAGGCCTACACGTTTATTTACTCCAAGCGCGCCGGTACCCCGGCAGCTGAGATTTATGATCCCACCCCGCATGAGGTTATCCTTGATCGCTTTAACCGTCTGGTCAAGGTTATCGAGACGACGGCGCACGAGTATAACCAGGGCGAGCTTCACACCGTGGTGCCTGCACTTATTGAGGGTACGAGCAAGAAGAACGACGCTGTCCTTCTGGGCAAGAGCCCCAAGAACCAGACGGTGCATGCGCCGATTCCTGCTGGCTATAGCATCGATCAACTCATCGGCAAAATCGTCGATGTTGATATTGATGTCGCCAAGACGTGGTATCTGTCTGGCTCCGTCGTGGGCGAGCCTCGCTAATGATTTCTCCTGGTGCAAGCCTTTCTGCTGTAGCGATTGTCGGTCCAACAGCGGTCGGAAAAAGCGATGTTGCCGACCGCCTGGCCGCTCGTCTTTCGTCCGAAGTGTTGTCGTGTGACGCGATGCAAATCTATCGCGGCATGGACATTGGTACGGCCAAGATGATGCCCGAGGAGTGTTCGGCACCTCTGCGCCTTATCGATATCGTTGATCCGGGCGTCGCATATTCTGCCGCGCTTTATCAGTCGGACGCTCGAGCGCATATCGAGCGTCTGCTTGGTGAGCAACGTCTTCCGGTCTTTTGCGGCGGTACGGGCTTGTATCTCAAGGCTGCACTCGATGAAATGGATTTTCCTTCGGGAGAACTCGAGGACAAGCGTCGCGCGGGCTATCAGGAACTTGCTGAGCGTATTGGCGAGGAAGCATTGCATGCCTTGCTTGCCGAGCGCGATCCGGAATCTGCTGCCGTGATTCATCCCCATAACGTGCGTCGTGTGATTCGTGCGCTCGAGATGCACGATGACGGCGTGTCATATGCCCAGCAAAAGTCGAAATTCAGCGTCCCGCGCGAGCGTTATCATGCCTTGTGGTTTGGTCTGACGCGTAGCCGTGAAGTGCTCTATGAGCGCATTAACCTGCGTGTCGACCTTATGTTTGAGCAGGGACTGGTTGATGAGGTCCGTGGCCTTATGGACCAGGGCCTGGGCGATGCACTGACGTCGATGCAGGCAATCGGTTACAAAGAGATTATTGATGCCTTGCGTGGCGCTATTACCATGGATGAGGCCCGTGAGCTTATCAAGATGCGTTCACGTCGCTATGCCAAGCGCCAGCTTTCCTGGTTTAAGCGTGACGATCGCATCGTGTGGTTCGATATGGACGAGTTTACGATCGATGAGGTCGTTGATGATATCTACCGTCGCATCGAGGCTGCCTAATGGCTCGTTTTCCTTTGGTCCCCACGGCGCCTGAACCCGAGCGCGCCATCTTGGTTGGTGTTGAGTGGCGCGATAACGCCTGGCCGCTCGACCGTTCGCTTGACGAGCTCGAGCGTCTGGCCCACACTGCTGGAGCCCAATGCGTCGCACGCTTGTCTCAGCGCCTGGTCAAACCCTATCCCAAATCGTTTATCGGCTCCGGCAAGGTCGAGGAGCTGTGCGGTTTGGTGCATCGTATGGATGCGGATGTTGTTATCTTCGACGACGACCTGACGCCCTCGCAGCAGTCCTATCTTGAGAAAGCCGTGGGCGAACCGGTCAAGATTATTGACCGTACGGCATTGATTTTGGATATCTTTGGCCTGCATGCCCAGACTCGTGAGGGCCGCTTGCAGGTGCAGCTGGCACAGTTGCAGTATCTGCTGCCTCGTCTGCGAGGTATGTGGAGCCATCTTGCTAAGGAACAGACGCGTGGCGGTATTGGCTCTCGCTTTGGCCAGGGCGAAAGCCAGCTCGAGGTCGACCGTCGCCTAATTCGTAATAAGATTGCAGCTCTTCGACGCGAACTGAAACAGGTTGAACAACGTCGTGATGTGCAATCGAAAAGCCGTATTGAATCGCCGGCGTTTCGCGTGGCGTTGGCTGGCTACACCAATGCCGGCAAGTCGACGCTGCTTAATCGTTTGACGGGATCCACGGTACTTTCGCAGGATAAGCTGTTTGCCACGCTCGATCCTACAACGCGCTCGTACCGTTTGCCCGGTGGTCGTGGCATGACGATCACCGATACCGTCGGCTTTATTCAAAAGCTGCCACATGGCCTGGTCGACGCGTTTAAATCTACGCTTTCCGAGGTGCTCGGCGCCGATTTGATTCTTAAAGTTGTAGATGCTTCCGATGAGGATTACGAGCGTCAGCTTGAGGCGGTTGATCGTGTCCTTGACGAGATCGGTGCCGGTGAGCGCTTGACGCTTACCGTGTTCAATAAAATTGATCTGCTCGATAGCGTCGATCGCTTGAGCTTTCGCCGGCGCTATCCCGAGGCGGTGCTGTTCTCGGCTCAGACGGGTGAGGGTCTTGATGACTTAGTCGACCGCATCGCTCGTGAAGCGGCCGCTACAGACGTGTTGCTCTCGGCCGATATCCCGTATCGAGAGGGCGCGTTAATCACGCTCGTGCGCGAACAGGGAACCCTCCTGCACGAGGAATACCTCGAAGACGGCGTTCGTATTGTGGCAAAGCTTCCGGCCCGTATCGCACCACGTCTTGAGCGTTACCGAACGGAATAAATCAGCTCCAGTACACCCAAGATAACCGGCTGATGAAGCAGATAGAACGGCAGCGCATGGCGTCCGAGGCTCGCGAGCGCCGGGATGGGATTCGAATAGGCCCATGCTGGCGCTTTACGGTTTGCTTTTTGTGCCGTTCGAGCGGCAAAGAAGCCTGTGAGGTACATAAATAAGAATGGTATGAGCGGATAGTAATCACCGGAGACGAAGTCTGGACTTGGGAAACCCAGCCAAGCTAGATAGGGGATAGGGTAGACCGCTTTAGGAATGCTCCAGGTACAGGCAAAGAGTATGAGGCAAATCGATATACCCCATACCGCCGGCAACCTATCGAGAGCCGGGCGAGCGAGTGCAACAATGGCAGTGCTTGCCGCCATGCAGAAAATGATGCCGAAGTTCACCGAGTCATCGACCGAGACGAGCGTCGTTGCGACCCATACAATTAAAGCGGCAACGGCATATTTGGCGGCACGCTTGATGTTGTTGCGCGAGAGAGTGCACATCCAGCCGGCAATAAACAAAAATACCCAACTGATGCTGGCGCGCCAGATGACTTGGAAGATGGTCTGGGTAAACCAGGGCATCTTCCAACCATATAGGTAGGCAAGGTCGTAGCAGGCATGAAATCCCGCCATCGACAGCATGGTAAACCCGCGAATGGTATCAAAGACCGTGATGCGTTTTTGCATTACGAGAACCGGCGCATCAAGCCGACGACCTTGCCCAGGATTGTGGGATTTGTCGCATAGATAGGCTCCATGGTGTCGTTTTCGGGCTGCAGGCGAACGCGTCCCTGCTCCTTATAGAACGTTTTGACTGTTGCGGAACCATCGATCATGGCCACGACAATCTCGCCATTCATGGCGCTCTTCTGCTCGCGGACGATGATGTAGTCGCCGTTATAGATGCCGACGTTAATCATCGAATTGCCGTGGACCTCGAGGATAAAGGACCCCTGGTCCGTTGCAATCTCGGTTGGGATGGTAAAGGTGTCCTCGATATTCTGCTCGGCAAGAATAGGAATCCCTGCAGCGACACGGCCTACGAGAGGCAGCGATACGGTTCCGCGGGGCGCCGTGGGCTCATCGGACTTTGAGATGGATACGGAAGATCCGTCCTCGTCAAAGAGCTCGAGGGCGCGAGGCTTGGTGGCGTCACGCTTGAGCAAGCCGCGCGCTTCGAGTGCGGAGAGATGCGCATGTACGGTGCTAGGGGAGGAAAGACCCACAGCCGAAGCCATCTCGCGCACACTGGGCGGATAGCCCTTTTCCTGCTGATATTCCTTGATGAAGTCGTAAATTTGCTGCTGACGCTTGGTAATTTTGCGAGCCATCAGGGATTCCTCTCTACCCATACCAAACAAATGTTCTATTTTTGCTTGACAGGAACAACTGTTCGAAGATAATAATAACCGAACACTCGTTCCCGCGCTAGACTTTTTTGTCCCCGCGGCTTGATAAAACAGTTCTCGTCAAAACAAACGAGAGGAGAACAGAATGAACGCAGCGGATATGGTCCAGGGAAACCTCGCTCTTAAGCTCGAGGCGCCCGCCACGCCTGCCTTTACGGTCGTGAAGGGCGGACGCTCTCATTTTCAGGCCGTGGCCACTAAGCCCGTTCGCACCCAGCGTGCGTCTGTTGCTTCGGCTCCTGTTGCCCTGAAGGCCTCGACGATCGTTGCTGTAGCCGTAGCGTTTACCCTGTTCTTCGTGCTTGCCACGTCAGTTTTTTCTGCTCGTCACGCAGCATATGCCGATTCCGTAGCTAACGTTACCTACGAGTCGGTTCGTGTGCAGTCCGGCGATTCCCTGTGGTCGCTTGCCCAGGAGCATCCCATCGATGGCCTTTCCACGCAGGAGACTTCCGACATGATTCGTAGCGTCAATCACCTCGATCGCGGCTCTCTTGATGCTGGTGCAGTTCTGAAAGTTCCGGCTCGTTCGTAAGATTTCGGCTTGGTCGCATGGTACCCTTGTTATCGTTTAGGAGGAGGTACCATGCGCTGTCCCAAATGCGGCAAGGCACATACCCGCGTTGTCGATTCCCGTATGCAGGAGTCGAACAACACTATCAAGCGCCGTCGTGAATGTTGTTCGTGCAATTATCGTTTTACGACGTTCGAGCGCTGCGAAGATCCCATCGAGGTCATCAAATCCGACGGGTCAAAGCAGCGGTTCGATCGTAACAAGCTGCTGGTTGGCCTGATGCGCGCCACGATTAAGCGCGATATCGATACAAAAAAGCTCAACGAGATCATCGATGATATCGAGGTGGAGCTGCGTTCCCGTACGCTGACGGCTGTAACGTCCCACGAACTGGGCGATATGGTGCTTAAGCGCTTGGCCAAGATCGACAAGGTGGCCTACATTCGCTTTGCCTCGGTCTATCGCGATTTCAAAGACGTCGACGAGTTTTTGCAAGAGCTCGACAAGCTAAGGTGATTTCATGTCCAACATTACCGTTAACATTAAGCGTCTCGATCCCACGGTCGAGCTTCCCAAATACGCTCATCCCACAGATGCCGGCCTTGACCTCCGCGCCAACGAAGACTGTACCCTCAAGCCCTTTGAGCGTCGCTTGGTCTCCACTGGCTTGGCCATTGCGCTGCCCGATGGTTACGCCGGCTTTGTCCAGCCCCGCAGCGGCCTAGCCATTAAGCAGGGCCTGTCTATAGTCAACACGCCCGGCCTCATCGACGCCCACTATCGAGGAGAACTTAAGGTCATCCTCATCAACCTGGATCCCACTAACAATATCCATATCAACAAAGGCGACCGCATCGCCCAACTCGTCATCCAGGAAGTCCCCACGGTCAATCTCGTAGAAGTAGAAGAACTAGACAAAACCGACCGAGGCAACGGAGGCTTCGGCTCCAGCGGCGTTGCTTAATCATTTTCAAGATGTAGGGTTGGCCTCTCACCCGGGGCCCACACATATCATCCCGTGCTCAAACATTCTCGCTGCGCTGCGAAACTGCGCGCGGGACGATATGTGTGGCCCCGGGTGAGAGGTCACATACTTGAATATGTATTTCGACTTGCGCGGTGAGCCTCATCAATATAATTATGACTTGCTTGTTGTTCTGGCTCTCCATTAGCCGGATTACATCCTTGCAAATCCTAACTAGGAATGTGTTTTAGATTCTAGTTAGCCGACGCGACAAAGGAATAGTCCCTTTATCGCGTCGGCTAACTGTATTTATATTTTCCGGTTTTGCCTTTGCAGTTTCTTGTGGCGGGGAATCTGGTATAGCTGCTAGTGCATAAACGCAGCTTACCTGTGGGAGGCCCCTATATATCGTCCCGCGCGCAGTTTCGCAGCAAAGCGAGAATGTTTGAGCACGGGATGATATATAGGGGCCTCCCACAGGTAAGCGGACGGTAAGCCGCTAGCGGATATGCGCAGGTTTTCCGCCCCAGTAGAAGCGGCAGAAGGCTCGTTTACGTTTTTGGGGCTTGCCTGCAAGTTCCATGGTTGCGATGGCGATATCCTCGGCTGCATGTGGACGGCGCAGCACTTCGCCGTTAATGAGCAGTGCCTTGAGCGACTCGGGATGATCGTGGAGATGACGCAGCGTCACGATGAGCTCGCGTGCGGTGGTGACATGCATGCTGGCGCCCATGCCGGTGAGCATGGTGGTGTTGGCCTTTTCCTGTCCATATGACTTGCCCAGCAGAATCATCGGCAGGTGTGCGCACAGGCATTCGGTAACAGTGAGTCCGCCCGATTTGAGAATTGCTAGGTCACAGCCGTGCATAAGCGCTGCCATGTCATCGACGTAGTCAAGAACAGTGACGTTCTCGAGTTTCATGGCATCGAAAAGCGTTTTGAGACGGGTGGCATATTCGGCATCCTTGCCCGGCAAAAAGACAAAGTGCATGTCCTCGAAGCTGCGCAGGAAGGGGAGGGTGCGGTCCATCTCCGCGCGAAAGCGAACGTACGGTTGAGGCAAACTGGCGCCGGCCATTACCAGCACAACGAGCTTGTCTGTGGGGAGATTGAACTTCTCGAGTTCTTCCTCGCGATTGTAGTCCGTATCAAACCCGGCGCGAATGGGGATGCCCGTAATGCGGATATTTGCCTCGGGAACCTTACGGGGTCGGAGTGTTTCGGCCATAAACTCGTTTGCCACACAGAAGAGGTCGGTGTCCTTATGGGGCCACCAGCCCTCGACCTCGTAATCGGTCGGTACGCAAATGACGGGATAGTCGATGCCCGTAATGACGCGCGCGCCGACGGCGACGTTGGCTGCCGTGATATGTGTGGCTACCACGGCAATGGGCCTGCGAGTTCGAACGTATTCGTTAAATGCGGGGAACATGATGCGCGACCATGCCGTGCCACCGCCCCAAAGCAGGTGTCCGGTAAGGGTATAACGCCAGGTCAAGTCATAGATTGGGCGCGTGGCGCCGGTAAACGAGGCGGCCGTTTTGTTGCCGTCGAATTTTATGCGTCCAAAATCAAGGATATCGAGCACTTCAATCTCAACATCCTCTGGGATGCCATTGGTGCCGCGGATGAGGTCGAATGCCTGCGCAATTGCATTTGCGGCGGCCTTGTGGCCCGAGCCGACCGAGGCGTGCACGATAGTCACGAGAGGTTTTTGCTGAGTCAAGAGCGTGGTTTGTTCCGATTGGGGAGTGCTGTGCGTGAGCAGGGGAGCACCGTCGCTCGTCTGCGTCTGATCCATCGATATCTCCCCTTCATCTTTGTTTCACAGAGAATCATTGTAGTGCATGAGTGTCACGTTCGCATAAATTTGGGTATGAGCGCAAAGAACGCCAATCTTTCGACAGGAGGTCTCTTCATGACTACTCATCAGCCGATCGATGTTGCGATTATCGGTGGCGGGCCTGCGGGCTATGCTGCAGCCATTTACGCGGCGCGCGCCAACCTAACGACGACCGTGATTGAGCAAGGTATGTCGGGAGGACAGATCGCCACAACCAATGAGGTCGAGAACTATCCGGGCATTCCGCTCTTGAGTGGCGCCGAACTCGGCGAGCGGTTTCAGCAACATGCAGAGGGCCTGGGGGCACAGGTTGCTTGGAGCATGGTTACGGGTATCGATTACGATGCGGATACGGCGCTGTTTACGGTGCATCACGATATGGGCGATACGCTGGCCTCGAGCGTTATCGCTTGCATGGGTGCCACGCCGCGATCTGCTGGTTTTGTTGGCGAGGATACGTATCGCGGTCGTGGCGTTTCTTATTGCGCGACGTGCGATGGCATGTTCTTTCGCGGTAAACAGGTCTTTGTCATCGGTGGCGGAAATGCTGCCTGTGAGGAAGCCCTGTTCTTGTCAGAAATCGCCAGCAGCGTGACCATCGTCTTGCGCCGCGATCAGTTCCGTGCTCCCGATGGCGTGGTTCAAAAGGTGCTCGCAAAAGATAATATTTCAGTTAGGTACCAAACTAGTATTGTTGAGCTTTCTGGTGAGGCGATGCCCACGACAATCACGTTTAAGGACAATGCGACTAGTGAAATGCACGCTGAGTCCTTTGATCCTGGTTCGTTTGGCATATTTGTCTTTGCTGGCACGCAGCCCCATGCCGAGCTTGTAGAGCATCTGGTGGATCTGGCGCCCGACGGCGGTATTGTGACCGACGAATCGATGGCCACCCGCACACCTGGCTTATTTGCCGCCGGCGATATTCGCTCCAAGCGTTTACGCCAAGTTGTGACCGCCGTTTCGGACGGAGCTATAGCGGCTACCAGCGCATACGCTTTCTTACACGGATAAGTACGATAATATATCTTATGTAAGGTTGTTATCTTCAAACGAAGTGGTTGGGCAGTGCATCAATGTGCTGTCCAACCACTTTTACTTAGCGGCTATGTGATATGCAAAACTAGATAACCTAGAATACAATATTGAAAACGAACGGAGGCACCATATGAATCACGTTAAACATGTCATTCCTATGTCCGATACGTCGGTTAGCATTAGCCCAGAGGATATTCAGCCAACGGTGCTACCTGATGCATTTATCCAGTCTGATATAGTCCGCAAACTCAATACGCTCAGCCTGCCGCGCTATAACCAGTTGCCGAATGTAACGCTCTACCGTGACCAGGTCATTGAGTACATCGAGCTGTGGATGGAGCCGCTTTCGATTTGTGTGGAACAGCCCGTCATTACGCCATCGATGATCAATAACTACGTAAAGGTCGGCCTCGTTCCCGCTCCGGTTAAAAAGCAATATGGTCGCGAGCAGATTGCGCGTCTCATCTCCATTTGTATCTTTAAGCAGGTGCTGCCCATCGCTGCGGTTCAGGCACTCTTTAACATTCAGCGCCTGAGCTACGATGCACCGACCGCCTTTGATTATGTGATTGATCAGCTCGAGGCATCGATTCGTGCGGCTTTTTCCATTGAGCAGGTTCCTGTACCCGATACGGCTCATCAGGTCACGCGCGAGTCGCTGCTCGTTCGCAGTGCAGTATCGTCTTTTGTATCGAAGGCGTATCTAATGAGCTACCTAAAGTTCAATGGGTTTAATAGCTAACCGACGTATAAGAAGGGCGGGGCAAAGAGTCATCAGACACTTTGCCCCGCCCGTGTTTTTGTTTAGTTGGACGCTATTGGCCTGAAGCCACGCCCATGCCGTAGCCGATAATGAGCCCGTGCATCTCGGCATAGTATGAATCCAGTCCGTTGCAGGGCATGATGATGGTCTTGGAACCGGGCCAATGCTCCACAATGCGGCTGGCAAGTGCCTGGGCGCCCGCCTCATTTTCGACATGGTCGATTACGACCTCGCCGCCGGTAAAGCCCTCGGCCTCCATGGTGTCGACAATCTTTCCAAGCATCTTCTTTTCGCCACGGGTGTGACCGACGAGCTTGATCTCCCCCTCCTCGCTTGCTGTGCCTAAAACTCGAATGTTGAGTTTATTGGCGATAACCCCAGCAGCCTTGGGAATACGTCCGGCCTTGGCGAGATTTTCGTAATTGCACAGGCTAAAGAGGATCTTGCTGTTCAGTTCCAGCTCATCAAAATAGCTGCAGGCTTCCTCAAAAGAGACGTTGGGATTGCTTGCGAGATAGCGGTCGAACAGCAGGAAGATCAGGTCCATTTTGCCGCCGGCTCCGCGTGAATTGACCAAATGAATCTGACGGTTCGGATCCTCGGCAAGAACCAAATCGCGTGCCGTGGCGGCGGCATTGTAGCTTCCCGAGACGCCCTCGGAGATGGGCATGCAAATCGTCTTGTCGGCAAGCCTAAAGAGTTCGGTCCACTCGCCTACGCTCGGGCAGGCGCTCGAAGAAGCGCTCGACTCCGCCTGCACGGCGCAATTGAGTTCGTGAACGTCGAGCGTGAGGTCATCGACGAACTCGCGCTCCCCCACTCGAATTTTAAGGGGTGCATATGCAAAGGTGGTATGGGGCGCGGTCGGTTGCCAATCGCGTAGGTTGCAGCTCGAATCGGAGATAAGTGCCCAGCTCATAGAGGGTCCTTTCTAGATGTTTCTCATTTATTATAGCCATCTTGCTTACCTTTGAAACGTGCATCTAGTATTGAAAACTAGCTCATTGGGATTATGTATGGAGCACGGTCACAAATAAATGAACCTCGCAGCCCAAAGGCCACGAGGTTCACATTCGCTTGCTATACAGAGTGACTTAGTAGCGCACGAAAATGTAGTTGTTGTTCATGCCGGCTGCGACGGAGCTGATGATGACGCCCGTCTTGTAGTCGGAAGCATGGATCATCTGACCATTACCGATATAGATGCCAGTATGGTGGGAGTTAACCACGACATCGCCGGGTTGCGGGTCGGACACGCGGGTCCAACCCATGAAAGTGCCGGTGGTGCCCAGACGGCAGTAGCGGCCCGTGAGACAGTAGCTTACAAAACCGGAGCAGTCAAAGCTGTCCGGTCCAATGCCGCCCCAGGAATAAGCGCAACCAAGCTTGCTGTAGGCGCGCGAAACAACGGAACCACCGTCAACAGACTGGCTCGGCGCAGAAGGGGTTGGAGCCGGAGCGGGCGTCGAGGGCTGCGGCGTAGGAGCAGGAGCGGGCGCAGGCGTGTTGCCGCCGTTGTTGGTTGTGCCGCCGCCGTTGTTGGTGTTCTCGGTCGTACCGGCGGTGTCGTTGCTCACCGTGGCCTTTTCGGCGGTGCTGGCATTAATGCCAGCCTGCAGCGCGGCGTTGGCCTCGGCCTCGGCAGCAAGCTCGGCCTGCAGCTGTGAATCCAGGGAGTTCACGACACTCTGGGCCTCAGCCTGCTGGGCATTGAGCTCGTCGACCTTCTTTTGCGTGGCGGCGACGTTCTTCTCCTGCTCGGTCTGCTTATCGGTGAGCTGCTGCTTAAGGTCCTTGACATCCTGAATGGTCTGGGCCTGCTTGTCGGAAACCTTGCCGTAATAGAACAGACGGTTGAGCATGTCGCCCAGATCGTCGACGCCCGTCAGAACCTGAAGGAGACTCAGACCGCCGGTCTTGTACTCACCGGCAACGTAGCTCGAAAGCTTTGCCTGGCCCTCGGCAATCTCTTGCTGCTTTTGCGTGATCTCGCCTGCAGTCTGATCAAGCTCCTGTGTCTGTGCGGAGAGTTCTTCATGAATTTGCTGGGTCTGCGTGCCGATCTGCTCGAGTTTGGTACGAGCAGCGGCAAGGTCGGATGCGGTATCAGCATAGGCCGGAGCCGCGAGGCCCAGGCCCAAAACACAAGCGAGGGTTGCCGTAGCAGCGCAGCGTGCCATGTTTTTGTGCGTATTTGCTGTGCGCATGGAGCTTCCTTTCCGGTATCTAAGGGTAGCGGCTAGTCCACCGTTACCAGGCTAAAGAGCTCGACGTCCTCATTGGAAGGCGTGAGCTTCTTGCGCGGGTTAAGAAACGCAAGCTCGAGGATACAACCGTAACCCACAAGCTTTGCGCCCATATCTTGCACCAGTTTACCTGTTGCCTCGACGGTTCCGCCCGTCGCGACCAAGTCGTCCAGAATCAACACGGTATCTTTAGAGGTAATGGCATCGGCGTGGATCTCGATAGAGTCGGTGCCATATTCGAGCTCGTAGCTCTCGCTCACCGTCTTGCGAGGCAGCTTGCCCGGCTTGCGTGCGGGCACAAAGCCAGCGCCCAGGGCGACGGCCACGGGCACGCCGACCATAAAGCCGCGAGCCTCGGGACCCACGACCTTGGTGATGCCCATGCCGGCAAAATGCTCGGCCAGGGCATCTACCATGGCCTTTAGCGCTTCGGGATTACCAAAGAGCGGCGTGATGTCCTTAAAGACGACTCCGGGCTCGGGATAGTCGGGGATGTCGACGATATGAGATTCGAAGTCGTACATGGCATGACCTTTCAGGGGAGGCTGGTTTGTAGCAGCGTCTATTTGGCCGCGCTGGCGGTGCCGGCGCGTGAGGGGGCGACAACCTTGAGCGGCTGCACGAGGGATTCCTCACGCACGGGGACCGCGGAGGTAGATGTCTCTTCGCTTTTGGCCTTGGTTGACTCGGAGCGTGCGATCTCCTCGTCGAGGGCATCGATATCGGCATCCTCCACCACGGCGTTGAGTGACTCGAATACACGGTTCTTGAGCAGAGCGGTATGGACGCCCTCGGTGAGGTCATGCAGCTTCTTAAATGCACGCTCGAGCTTGGCATCGCGCTCGTCGTCGGAAGTATCCATACCGAGCATGCTTACGAGCACCTGCTCAAACATCGAGGACTCGCGGTTTGCGGACGATACGTACTGGCGCAGGTTGCGCGGCTCGATATGGAAGCGCGAAAGCTCGGAGCAATAGCGGATGATCGGGAAATCGCGGCCATCGACAAGCTCGCGATTCTGCGGGCTCTTGATGATGCGAATGAGGTCGTTTTCGGCCAGGGAGCGGATAAACGAGATCTCGACGCCGAGCATATCGGGGATGGTCTCGATGGGATGCAGTTTTTGCTTAGTCTCCTTGGGTTCCGTTTTGAGCGGAACATCGGACAACAGGCCCACCTCGTAGGCGAGCGTAGACAGGTCCGTGGCGTTTTCCAGGCGCTGCTTGATCACGTTGAGCGGCATGTAGCGAGTCTTCTGCAGGTGCAGAATGACCTCCAGGCGGTCAACGTCCTCCTTGGAGTACTGACGATAGCCCTTAGGCGTGCGATGAGGGGTGATGAGCCCCTCATCTTCGAGAAATCTAATTTTTGAGTTCGAAAGATCGGGGTATGCGCCTCGAAGTAGATTGACGACCTGGCCGATACTCAGATAATTGCGTTCGGCCATGCCCTACTCACCGGTTTCGATGCGCTCCGGCGTGCTCTCGTGGTAGATGAGCGTAAACGTACCGATCTGGACGGAAGAGCCATCGTGCAACGGTGCGCCGTTGACGATAGCGCCGTCAACCCACGTACCGTTGAGCGAGCCCAGGTCTTCGATGCGGGCACCCAGACCCTCGCGAATAATGCGGGCATGGCTACGCGACACGGTCATGTCGTTGAGGAAGATGCCGTTAGCGGGATCGCGGCCGATGGTGGTCACATTATCCTCGAGCTCAAAGGCTGCACCGGTTTGAGGGCCTTTGACGATAGACAAGACGGGTGCGGTGATGTGCACGTTGGCCATGAGGTCGGGAACGGTGACATCGCTCGAAGGAACGCGGAAAACGCAGGTGGCGTCTGAGGCCTTATCGTTCTGAGGCATATTGTTAACAATGTTGTCCATGACAACCCCTAACTTAACGCGGACATGCCGCAAAGAATGAACTGTACGTAATCATACCCCAACGACTTAGTCTTCGATTTCGGGGTTAAGAAAGTCGATGTCTTCGTCCTCGGGATGCGCCACGGCTTGTTTAATGGCTGCTCCACCCTTAATGGAATAGATGACAGCAGTGAGCATGGAGAAGATCACGCCGCCATACACAAAGAAGATGCCGAGCTCGGCGGGGGTGGAGAAGGGAAAAGGTGCCCCCGCCGTACACAAAGAAGATGCCAAGCGGTACCGGGCTGCCGTTGAGGCCCGGGAAGGCCGTGAACGTGGCGGGCAGCAGATGCCAGCCATCCACAGTGGGAAAGCCCAACAGCATGAGCGAGAAGCCGGTCATGAGCAGCGCCGTCGCAATCTTGCCGGGAAAGACGACGTCGATGGGGCGGCGGTGATAGTGGCGCACGATGAGCGTGCCGATACCAAGGTAGATATCGCGACCAATGATGAGCACGCAGACCCAGATGGGAAGCTCGCCGCGGACCACCAGGCCCAGTACGCCGGTAAATAGCAGCGCACGGTCGCAGATGGGATCCATAACCTTGCCGAGCCACGAGACCGTTTTGGTCATGCGGGCAATCTGGCCGTCCATCCAGTCGGTGGAGGCCGCGATGGCATAGATGACGATGGCGACGACACGGTTGTTGTCCGTCACAAACAGGTACAAGAAGACCAGCGTGAGGATTAGGCGCGTGAAGGTAATGAAATTGGAGATCGTGAAGATCTTATTCGACGGGTAATCGGAAGTGCCGATAAGCTCCTTTTTGATCTTCTTTTTGATGCCCACAGGACTCCCCCGCTGGTAAACGACAAAACTTTCGATACTATACCCGTTCTGGCGATGTCTATCCAGCGCGAGCATAGAGAGTCCAGACATGTGGAGGACGGTTGGTCGTTGATTCTTCGTTGCTTAAAGCAATTGCTTAAAACAAAAAAGGTCAGGCACTAGGTGCCTGACCTGCAAACTTCTGGTCGGGACGACTGGATTCGAACCAGCGACCCCTTGACCCCCAGTCAAGTGCGCTACCAAGCTGCGCCACGTCCCGAAGCTTTTGTTTGTTGCTCTGCTCTCGCTCGCAACAGGGAGTATATTAACCCGAAACTTTACCCTTGCGCAAGAACTTTTTTAATTATTTTTGAGCAAGTCCAAAATTGTATCTGCAAGCTGGGGTTTTGTTAGCACGGGAAGTTCTTGCGTCCCTGCTGTGCTTACAATCCAGGCCTTATTGGTGTCGGTTCCAAAGCCCGAATCGGCGCGCAAGACATCGTTAGCGATAATCGCATCGCAACCCTTGCGGGCGAGCTTTCGCTGCGCGTACTCCACGACGTTATCAGTCTCTGCCGCAAAGCCGATCACACACCGCTCTCCCTTTTGGCGCGAAAGCTCGGCCAAGATATCGACCGTCTCGACCAGTTCGATGCGATCCAAGCGCTCGTTGGCCTTTTTGAGCTTATGATCGGCAGGGGCCGCGGGTGTGTAGTCGGCGACGGCAGCCGCGCAAATGGCCGCATCGGCCGTCTGAAAGGCGCCCAGAGCCGCCTGCAGCATTTCA
>OGQH01000988.1_pt1 | contig 28881 bp, 25 predicted proteins | sample 1553181 | NCBI WGS metagenome assembly OGQH01 (sample SAMEA2579946, study PRJEB22360) | human gut metagenome | biome: human gut; feature: human-associated habitat; material: faeces | place: Denmark | collected 2008/2010 | reverse complement strand
CTTCAGTACCTCGAAAAGCTGCCTGATGGATGTCCTGAATCCTGTAAAATCTGTTATCTCCCTCGGTGCCAGCAGATTAATCCTGTAATCCGGTATGAATGGCCGAAGCTCCTCATCCACATCACCAAACATATCTGACAGCTTCCTTGGACCATCCCATTCTTTTGTTCCGAGATACACTGTAATCGTAATTACAGGAATCAGCTTATCCTCTTTCGTAAATCCCGAGAGAAATTCATCTGATGTTGTAGTATCCTTATCCTTTCGGTGCTTTTTGGCTGTTTCCTTTACCTGATTGCCGTATGCCATCACATCATAAAACATGTTTTTTATAGGTATGGCATAGTGTATATCCGACTGATTTTCTACTCCTATCAGTACGACATATGATTTGCCGGTATATTTGATGCTGGCATTTTTGAAGATATCCCTCAGCTTCTGCATCGCTATGGTCTTTTTGTCAAGTCCAAGTGCGGTCAGTACCTCCGTGGTGTCCCTTTCCTTAAGGTTTTCCGGCAGTATGACCTCTCTTCCTCCATACAGTATATTGTTGCACAGATCCGCAAATCTGGCATTGTCTGCAAAGTATTCCTTTGCCATTGAGTCCTTTGCGCTCAATCCTTCTCCTCCTGTTCTCTTGTGTGAGCAGGAAAATTTGATGCCAATGAGCGTACAATGTCATCTGCCTTTTTTGACTGCATTTATCTATTTCTTACTATATTTTCTGCATTCTGTCTACATACGGCATTTCAATTTTCCTGCTGTTGATTGGTAATTAAAGCATCGAAAACTTCCATGTCCTTTGTAGAATAATGCGAAGTGGTCTGCCCTCTTCAAAGTGGTGTGCACCTGTAAAAAAAATGTCATGTGGTGCCGCTTACAGAAATATAATGCTTTGAGTTGATTGTAGCATAGAGGCAGTGCTTTGTCATCAAAATTTTTTCTTTTTTCAGCATATGCATGTCTTCTTCGCATCATCAAGTTTGGGCATTTACCCTTTACACAACAGCTTCCACGATTACTTTATCTCCATAAACCACATTTTTCACACCGACTTCTTTCTTTTTATTAAAACTAAAGGACAGCAGATATCCCTTCTTCAGATGATATCGTTCCAGATAACCTGCCACTTGCTCCTCGCCTTCCGTATTGTACTTCTCACCATTCCATATCTTAAGTTCAATAATAAACTGCTCTCCAAGATAGTCCACGATGACATCAGTTCGCTTTGCATCCCTTGTTTCTGCTTCTATATAATAGTTTCCCGTTCCATTTATGATAGGCTTTAAATATAGAAGGAAGAATTTCCGGCCATATTCTTCAATGAATTTCTGATCATTATCACCATATACATCATGAAAATATGTCACGAATTTTTCAATCACCAGATCCATGTTTAGCGTACCATTTTTAATGAACTGATTCTTATTACTTTGCGCTTCTTGATATGTTGTCTCTAATAGTTCATCCTTCGACAAGAAATAATTATACAACTGCATCTCAAAAATTCTATTTGCTATAACCAGACTTCCGTCTTTTTCTTTCACATATCCAAACATCAATGCCAGATTGATTGATTCATTATATGGGTTGAAAGACAGCCTGCTCCCCTGAAATAAGATAGCATATAGCATCTCTCGCAATTCTTTATAGGTATCAATCTGCTTAATCAAGCTGTCAAAGATTGTTGCTTGTTCTTTAAGAATAATCTTGACTGCCTCGCTTACACCTTCCTTTGACCATGCAAGATTTCCTTTTAAACGTTCACTTTTCAGAGAAATGTTTTCTGCTATGGTCTTACAAATGAGCGATACAAGAAATGGATAACCTGATGTATATTCATAAATACTTACAGCTACTTCTCTCACATCCATGCCTGTATTATAATCCGTCTCATATTCCTTCAGCATACCGGCAATTCCATCCACTGAAAAGCTCATATCCACATCAAAAGATGTAGCTATATTCCAAGGACTATTGTACTTGTGCTCTCCCTCCGGACGTAGTTTTAACTTCAAATTCTTTATGTCATATACACCCGCCAGAATAACTGACTTAAATGTTGCCTTTACCTTTCTTGCCAGATAATATCCTCGAAGCTGCGCAAGGAAGTCCAGAAAGACCTGATTATTGGTGGCACTATCTACTTCATCAATGATCAAAACAACCGGTTTCTCAGCTGATGCACATAAACGGCTCAAGAATACGAATAAGTTTCTCAACCCCTTAATTTTTCCATTCTCTAATGCATTTTTCAGTTCCTGCACATCATGAACTGAGATTACATTTTCAGTATTCTCTTCTCTAATTGCCTCCAAAAAGATGTCAGCAAATGAATAGACAAATGTTTCTTCATCCGCAAAATCAGCATTGCTTAACATCTGAAAATCCAACGATACCACTGCATACTCCTTCTTAAGATATTCAGCTAATATACCTAGCGTCGTTGTCTTTCCATACTGCCTTGCACGATTCATTACGAAATAACTGCCAGCATCCACCAGTGACTTCATAGCTTTTAGCTTATCATCAATATTTACCATGTAATGTTCTTCCGGTATACATCTTCCGGTAACATTAAATTTCTTCAAATCATTTCCCCCTTTTCTCCGTTTTCATTCTAATACATACTTGCTTATATTGTACCACAATCAGGGCAGATGTGCATCTGTTATAACCAATTTACTTTTACATAATCCCCCTATTTTGTAAGCGATGAAGCCCCGTCCTACTGCCAATGCCTGCAATTATCTCAACAAAAGAGGAAGCAGCCTCCGAGCTCTCGCCCAAAGATTGCTTCCTATAATTTACATTTCACTACAACTTTAGCTCACAAGCCATTTTTTTACAGTTTCCTCATCAAAATCCACACATTCAGCTATATCTTCTATTGAGTGACCTTTTTTCTGAAGTTTTAAAGCAGTTACTTTTGCCTGACGAATTCTGCCTTCTTCTCTGCCTTCTTCTCTGCCTAACTCTCTGCCTTCTTCTCTGCCTAACTCTCTGCCTTCATTTTTCTGTTCTTCCCACGCCTTACACATATCAATCACCTCGTCTTTCTCATCTATGTCTATATCCGTTCCTGCAAACAGGTTGATTGCCTCGACTGTCTCTCTGTCCACCCTGCTAAACTTTTCGTCATTCTGCAGCACTTCCTGCATTTTTTCCTTATCATACGCATTCTTCAGTACCTCGAAAAGCTGCCTGATGGATGTCCTGAATCCTGTAAAATCTGTTCTAAAAAGTAACGATTCCGAGTGCCTGCAGCAATAATATAAGCAGGAATGCCGGTGCAATAAATTTAACCATGATTATATAAAGCCCTTTTCTGGTGAATTTGCTGCCTCCGCGTGTCACCTCATCTATTATTACCTTTGGACTTACTATCCAGCCAACGAGGATACATGTGGCAAGTGCAACGATTGGCATAAGCACATTGTTGCTTACATAATCCATGATATCAAGTATCTGTCCGACTGTGCCGTTTGGAAGCTTAACCTCCATATAGAGCTTATTGTAGCCAAGGCAGACTATTATCTCTGCAATCAGACCGTATACCGTGACTAAAATTGCGCTTTTTCTGCGGCTCCAGTGAAATCTGTCTATAAGACTCGATACAATAGCCTCCATAATTGATACAGACGATGTGACTGCTGCGAATGCAACTATCATGAAGAATATCAGTCCAACGATATCTCCTGCTATTCCCATTTCATTAAATACCTTTGGCAGTGATATAAACATAAGCCCCGGTCCTGCTGACATGCCGTCACGACCCATAAATACATATACTGCCGGAATGATCATAAGACCTGCAAGGAATGCAACAAGTGTATCAAAAATCTCGATCTGGTTGATTGAGCCCATGAGCTTTGATTCCTTCTTGACATACGAACCATATGCAACCATGATTCCCATAGCTACACTGATTGAATAAAAAAGCTGACCGAGCGCATCAACAAATACGGTGAAAAGCTTTTGCATTGTAAGCCCCTTGAAATCCGGAATCACATAAATCTTAAGTCCCTCAAGACCACTTCTTACTGTGCCCGACGCATCCTTATAATGAAGCGTCAGTGAGAAAATTCCGATTGCAAAAATAAGCACAACAAGGATAGGCATAAGCACCTTGCTGAACCGCTCGATGCCTTTATTGACTCCACCAATGACAATTGCTGCTGTTAAAAGCAGATAAACCACTCCGAATATGATTGGTGCCCACTGGCCTGTGATAAAACCTGTGAAATATCCATCCGCAACCGCATTCTTACCGCTTCCTGTAATGAAAATTGTAAAATACTTTAAAACCCATCCACCTATAGTACAGTAGTAAGGCAGAATAATAGCCGGTACTATACACGCAAGCACACCGATAAACTTGCCCTTTGGATTGATAAGACCATACGCGGTGAGCGGTCCCTGTCCGGTCTTACGGCCTATTGCAATCTCAGTGGTAAGCAATGCAAAGCCAAAAGTCAGAACAAGTATCAGATACACCAGCAGAAAAAGTCCTCCTCCGTCCTTTGCTGCCAGATACGGAAATCTCCATATATTTCCAAGTCCTACCGCACTGCCGGCTGCCGCAAGAACGAACCCAATGTTGCCGGAAAAAGTGCTTCTTGATTTTTCTTTCATTTTTATACTGTCTCCTTAATATATTATATAATTTAATTTCGATTTAATATGGACATTGTTTCCATTTACAAATCTAATATACCTATTATAATCATCTAGAGTACTTTTTGCAACGGTTGATATTTTTTATTCGAATTTGCAGTTTGGTAGCGTAGCGACGGCGGGAATACGTGTGCGCCAGTGGTACCCAGGGCCTACGTTCCGTACTATTGTCCTAAATAAGGTTCTTGATTCCCTCTGTTAAACGCTTTGCAACTCTCACATTGTTCATAGTGTAAAGATGAATTCCCTCCACATCATTAGCTAAAAGCTCAATTATCTGACTCTCGCAGTAAGACATTCCGGCATCAAAAAGTGCGGCCTTGTTGTCTCCGTATCTGTGCACAATCTTCTGGAATTTCTCCGGGAACTTAGCACCACACATTGTGACCATTCTCTGAATCTGAGCCGCATTGATACAAGGCATTATGCCCGGGATAACCGGCACATTGATACCTGCAAGCCTGCAGTCCTCAGCAAAATTGAAGAAGGTATCATTGTCAAAGAAGAGCTGCGATAAAAGAAGCTCTGCACCGGCATCAACCTTTTTCTTAAGATTCTTAATATCATCTACCTTATCAGCTGCCTCCGGATGTATGTCCGGGTAGCACGCACCTGCGATACAGAACTGATCACCTGTGGTGTCCTTTATGTACTTAATAAGGTCGCTTGCATGGAGAAAATCCTCCTTTGCAGGCACATTTGGATTTCTGTCTCCTCTTAAAGCGAGGATATTCTCAATGCCCTCATATGAAAGCTGTCTGGTGAACTCATCTATCTCTGCCTTGTTATAGCACAGACATGTAAGGTGTACGACCGGCTCCACATTGTACTGATTCTTGATTTTCTTCGCAATCTCAATAGTCTTGTTATTGTTTGAGCTGCCGCCTGCGCCAAATGTCACGCTGATGTACTCAGGATGACAATCACAGAGTATCTCAAGCATCTCATCTATATTTTTGAAGTCTTCCTCCTTCTTTGGTGGAAAAATCTCGAAAGAAAGTGACTGTGGTTTGTTTGTATGTATCTGTGTAATCTTCATGTTATCCTCCGGTATATATGATTATTTGATAAGTTTTAATGTCATAGTCCATATATTACTGTAATTTTTTGTCATTGTAAAATATATTTTTCTTTTAGTTTGTCATAAATAAAATCTATATCAAAACTTGCTGAGTCTTTGATTTTTTTTAATGTGGTGATATAATGAACAAAGCAAATCCGAAAGAGGTAACTTATGAAAAAAATAGATTTTGATAACGATTCGATAAAGAAAAACATATTGCAGGCTGCTCTGCCCATGCTGGCAGCCCAGATTCTAAGCCTGTTGTACAATATAGTAGACCGCATATACATTGCCCGCATACCGGATATGGGAACCACTGCACTCGGTGCTGTGGGGCTTTGCTTTCCTATTATAATGCTGACAATCGCTTTCTCCAATCTCTTTGGAAGCGGCGGCGCTCCGCTTTTTTCAATAAAAAGAGGCATGAGAGATGACAAGGCCGCAAATACTATAATGAATACCAGCTTTACAATGGTCTGCACATTTGCAGTCATTTTTACAGCTTTGTGCATGATTTTTGCAAAGCCCCTTTTAATACTCTTTGGTGCATCTGAAAATGCCCTTAAATATGCACTCCCATACCTGCTCATTTATCTGCTTGGAACACTCCCATCCATGATTTCAACAGGCATGAATCCCTTTATCAACGCTCAGGGCTACTCCACTACAGGCATGCTGTCTGTGGCAATTGGAGCCATTGCCAATTTGGTGCTTGACCCACTTTTTATATTTGGATTTAATTTCGGCATCAAGGGAGCGGCTATTGCTACAATCATTTCACAGACTCTGTCTGCTCTTTTTGTGCTTCACTTCCTTAGGAAAAAGGCCGAGCTTAAAGTGCGTCTTTTGACACTCTTTGAGTTTAGTGAAAACACGCGCTATGCAAAGGATATCATAAGTCTCGGCACCTCCGGCTGTGTCATGCAGCTCACCAACAGTCTGGTATCTATATGCTGCAACAATGTGCTTTCAGTGACCGGAGGCGATTTGTACATATCGGTAATGACCATCGTATCAAGCATCAGGCAGATGGTCGAGACTCCAATTTATGCTATCGTGGAGGGTTCGTCTCCTGTTTTAAGCTACAACTATGGCGCCAAAAGGCCTGCCCGGGTGAGAAAATCCATTTTTACGATGGGGCTTCTTGTGCTTATATACACGGCAGCCATGTGGAGCGTTATCATACTTGCCCCGCATGCCCTGATTGCAATTTTTTGCTCCGATGCCACTCTCATGGATGATGCCATAAAGGCTTTAAATATCTACTTTGCGGCATTCATATTTATGGATCTGCAGTACATCGGACAGACCACTTTCAAATCACTGAATAAAAAGAAGAGGGCTATATTTTTCTCCCTGCTTCGCAAGGTGTTCATCGTCGTACCGCTGACATATATCCTGCCTTACTCCTTTGTCATGGGAACGGACGGCGTGTTTATGGCAGAGCCTGTATCAAACGTGATCGGCGGAAGCATCTGCTTTGTAACCATGCTTTGTACAGTACTGCCGGAGCTTCGCCAAATGGAGCAGTAATTACAGCATCTCATCAATACAGATGCCGTAGCCTCCTGTCGGATCATCAACAAACACATGGGTGACTGCTCCTATTATTTTCCCATCCTGTATGATAGGGCTTCCGGATGTGCCCTGCACTATTCCACCGGAAAGCTCTATCAGCCTTTCGTCTGTCACCTTAAGCTCCATTCCCTTGTTGGTATCTGTCGCCTTTTTGTCTATATTTGTTATTTCCAGATTATATTTTTCCAGTTTTCCCGATATTTCCGATATCATCTGTGCACTGCCTATGTGTATCTCATCCTTGCCTGCAACCGGATAATACGTATCCTCTGCGGCATATTCCGACAATTCATCACTGTCAAGCTGTCCGTAAATTCCCAGATTACTATTGCAGTCAAGTGTGCCTATGTGGCTTTTTTTGCCAAAATACACCACTCCGCCTATCTCTCCCGGCATGCCTGCCTTTCCCTTTTTGATTTTGGTAAGCTTCATGCTGTACAAATCACCGCTGTTTGCATACAGCAGATTGCCGCTTTGTGTACCGTCTCCTATTCCATGCCCCAGCGCACCAAAACGGCCGTCCTTTGTATAATAAGTGATAGTACCGATTCCCGCCAGATCGTCCTTCACCCATATTCCCATATAGTATCTGCCATCGTCCATCCTGACAGGCGCGATATCCGCTGACATTTCTTCACCGCCTCTAAGAAATTTGATGCTTACCGTTCTTTTATCTTTTAGGCTTTCATCCAGGCTTTCATCATATTCCTTCATTATGTCATTCACCGCTTCAGAAAGCTCCTCCTTGTCTGCCACAGTGCGCCCATTGACAGACAAAATATAATCACCGCACTTTACCTTTTTATCTGCCGGATTGACTTTTTTGCCATCCTCATCTGTCACCTCTGTCGTATTCACAACAAGCACGCCCTCTGTCTGCTCATATATACCGGTCAGTCTGCCGCAGGCATATACACCCTCAACACTTATTCCATCACTTATTTTATCTGTCTCTTCATAATCTCTGTCAGTAGCTCTGTGAGATGATGCTGTATCTGCTGTCTGTCCTATGTCTTGTTCGGTTCCGCCGTTTCCGCCGTTTTCACCATTTTCACCATTCTCGCCCGAATCAGCCAATACACTGGCCGCCTGTCCTGGAAGCCCTGTCGCATATCTTCCATATCCGGCCTTTGATTCATTTAAAAAACTTCCTAATGCACTTTCATCAAATGCCTTATCTACCCTGCTGCACCACTTATCATCACTGCTTAGTGCAAACATAGCTATCACTACTGCAGCCAGCGTGACACTCACAAATTTTCCAAAAAACTTCCGCATACTATTACCTCCATTTGGATTAGTATGCTCCTGTCACTTTTCTTTTATTCTTTTAATATCTTATTATCTCATTCTAACTATTCCAAATTATTTTGAGCAAAAACCGGTATAGTTTGACAGTTTAGGTGTTTTTCTATATAAACGGAAAAATGCGGCTGACCACCAGTGATATACTGGTAATCAACCGCGCCGTAAACTGATAATGTCAGATTTTTTTCTCCATGGCAAGCTCTTTCATCTCGCGTGCGCTCTCCATCACGGTATCTGTGATTTTTGCACCGCCAAGCATTCTGGCGAGCTCAGCCACGCTGTCATTGTCACTTAGCCTTCGAATCCTTGAAACCGTGGATTTGTTCTCGACTGCTTTTTCAATAAGGAAATGTGCATCTGCCATAGCTGCTATCTGTGGCAGATGTGTGATACATATAATCTGATGGTTGCGACCAAGCTCATTCATCTTCTCAGAGACCATCTGAGCTGTACGTCCACTGATTCCCGAATCAATCTCATCGAAAATAAGCGACTCAATGTGGTCATTTTCTGCCATGATTGTCTTGATGCCAAGCATGATACGTGACAGCTCTCCGCCTGAAGCTACCTTGCCGAGCGGCTTAAGCGGCTCTCCGGGGTTAGTGGAGATTAGAAACTCAGGCGCATCGATGCCGTTTGCCGTATAGTCCGGCAATCTGTCAAACTGCATATCAAACTGTACATCAAGAAAATTCAAATCATTAAGTGCTGATTTAATTTCTGACACAAGCTTTACAGCACTCCTTTGTCTGATTTCTGATACCTCATCCGATATCTGTGCCAGCTCCTTTTCCTTTTTCGCAAGCTGCTGCTCTAATTTCTGTAAATAAGAATCATAATCATTCAGGACACTGATACGCTCCCTCTTTTCATTGAGTGATATCAATATATCGTCAATCGAATTGCCGTATTTGCTCTTTAGATGATTTATCTCATCAAGACGCTTTTGTGTCTCATAGAATGTCTCCTCGTCAAACTCAGCCTGTGAAATATACCCTGATATCTCGTGATTAAAATCAGAAAGCAGACTGTCTATCTCCGACAGCTGACTCTCCAGAGCTTCCACATCCTCATCATAGCCTGATACCTGCGACAGCTCTCTTACCGCCCTTCCAATAAGCTCTGAGGCACTCTCCATCTCGCCTCCTGTGGCAGAATATGCAGCATTTACGCCCTCCATGATTTTCTTTCCGTTTGAAAACTTCCTAAACTGCGCCTCAAGCTCCTCATCCTCACCCGGCACAAGGGAAGCTTCTTCTATCTCCTTCACCTCGTACTCTAAGAATGACAGCTCACGACTTCTATCTTCGTTGTCGATATTGGACTTTTCATACTCATCATTAAGCGCCCTATATGCTTTGTATGTGACTGAAAGCTGCTGCTTTTTATCTCCAAGCGACTGCTTTGCGTACTCATCAAGTATATCAAGGTGTTTTTTCTTTGATAAAAGTGACTGGTGCTCATGCTGACCATGGATATCTATGAGATATGATGCTATTTCCTTCATTCGCGAAACAGACACAGCCTCACCGTTTACCCTGCCGACTGCGCGCGACTGTGTGATTTTACGGCTTAAAATCACGCATCCGTCCTCGACCTCCACATCAAGCTCCCTTAAAGCCTCTATAATCTTTGGATCCTCAACTGAAAAAATAAGCTCCACAAAAGCAGGCTTTTCATTGTCTCTTAGCATCTCCTTTTGCACTTTTTCCCCAAGCGCCAGATTGATAGAGCCTATGATGATTGATTTTCCGGCTCCGGTCTCTCCCGACAGTATATTTAGTCCGTCGGAAAACTCAACCTCACACTCATCTATGAGTGCCAGATTCTTTACATGTAGATTTTGTAACATATTTTCTCCTTCCTCTCCCAGGCATGACGATATATGTTATTTTCTGTTACAGTTCAGCTATAATCTGATATTCATGTAACATTATTCCACAATTCTGCGGATTTTTTTCATCACCGCATATGTATCATCAACAGTCCGGATTGCACACATGATTGTGTCATCTCCTGCAATCGAACCGACGATTTCTCTCATCTTCATGGCATCTATTGCAGCACAGACTGCGCTTGCCATTCCCGATACAGTCTTTATAACGAGGATATTCTGTGCCATATCCATTGACAAAAAGCCCTCTCTGAGTACTCTTTCGTATTTCTTTGAGAGATTCTCAGGTGCATCCGTTATCACGGCGTACTTCTGTCTGCCGCTTGCGGTAGGGATTTTCGTGAGCTTAAGCTCCCTGATATCCCTGGATACTGTGGCCTGAGTCACGCGAAAACCATCTTTTTCAAGAAGCGCAGACAGCTCATCCTGCGTCTCTACCTCATTCTTTTGGATTATCTCAATTATCTTGGATTGTCTGTTTGTTTTCATGTCCTGCCACCTCATAAATATTATTTGTAACTATTCATTATAACAATCCTTATCTGTGTTATGAATAATTTCCCATCTTTTTGCGGAGTATCTCCAAAAAGCTTCTCTGGTGGAGCTTGCAGATCTTTGTATGATTGGCTGCCTTTGAAATAACAAAACGGTCTCCCACAGCCAGCTCTGCCGTGGTGTCGCCATCATAGCTGACACACGCCAGCTCATCGTTTTGCTCCCTGCGGCTTAGAATCTCTATCTCTATCTCATCATCGCCTGAAAGCACAATGCTCTTTGACGTAAGATTGTGAGCATTGTTCGGTGTGAGCAGTATCATATCACCCTTCGGATCCACAATCGGACCTCCCGCCGACATACTGTAGCCTGTAGAGCCTGTTGGAGTCGCAACAATGATGCCGTCGGCATGGTAATTGTTTAAAAACTCACCGTTTACATACACATTGAGGCTTAATATCTGCAAATTGCCCTTTCTATGGATGACTATATCATTTAATGCAACTCTCGAGGTCTCACTGCCTCTTTTATGCCCTGTGAGCATAATACGATCCTCTGTCATGTATTTATCAGCCATAAGCGAATCAATAGCGTCAAATACCGTAGCTTCCTCCACCTCACACAGATAGCCGAGTGTGCCGAGATTTACTCCCATAAGCGGAATCTCAAGTGTCTCCACCCTTGTAGCTGCACGAATCAGTGTACCATCTCCGCCGAGCACAAGAATACACTGCGTATCCTGTGGTATATCCTCAAGCTCAAACTCGTTATCGGATATAGCCTCGACATTGCTCATAAGACCCTTTGCCGTGCCGCCCTTTTGCTCTATGTATGCCACTATTTTATTTGTAAGTGCAAAATCCCTGTCCTTATAGGCATTTGCTATCACAACAAAATGTTTCATAGTCTATTTCCTGTCCAGCTCTCCATGCGCGGCCTCGACCACACTATGAATATCCACTGATTCCTCCTTTATAGGATCATCTGTCTTTTTGATATGTACGAGGTACTCTATATTGCCCTCAGGCCCCTTGATTGGCGAATACTCAAGGTCTAACACACTAAATCCATTTGAAAGTGCAAAGGATATGATATTGTTCACTACCTCCTCATGCACGCTCTTGTCACGGACCACGCCCTTTTTACCTACCTTTTCCCTGCCTGCCTCAAACTGTGGCTTGATAAGACAAACCATCTCGCCACCGTCCTTTAACAGTGCTCTTGCAGGACCTAACACCTTGGTAAGTGATATGAATGACACATCAACCGATGCAAAATCCAGCTCATCATCTATGTCCTTGGGCGTCACATACCTGATATTGGTCTTTTCCATGCACACCACGCGCTCATCCTGACGCAGCTTCCATGCAAACTGGCCATATCCGACATCCACGGCATACACCTTTTTAGCACCATTTTGAAGCATACAGTCTGTAAAACCGCCTGTTGAAGCACCTATATCCATGCACACCTTGCCATCCATCGTGATATCAAAGTGCTTCATAGCCTTTTCAAGCTTTAGCCCTCCACGGCTCACATACTGCAGTGTCTTTCCATGAATCTCAATATTGCAGTCATCAGGAAATGTGCTTCCCGCCTTATCCTCACGGTTGTTATTTACAAAAACATTGCCCTCCATAATCATGGTCTTTGCTTTTTCCCGTGATGGTGCAAGGCCTCTGTTTACAAGTAATACGTCTAATCTTTCTTTCATACTGTATGTTACCTCTATCTATAATGCTGCTATTATACGCTTAGCCACCGATTCGGCATCCACATGCAGCTCCTTTTTGAGCACCTCGACATTGCCATGCTCCACATAGCAGTCAGGAAGTGCAACTGTCAACACCTCAAGAGCTATGCCGTTAGTCTTGACATACTCCGTCACATGCTCACCAAAACCGCCGCTTTGCACGTTTTCCTCCATAGTCACAAGCAGACTGTGTTCAGCCGGCAGTTCCTTAATTGCTTCCTTATCAAAAGGCATTGCAAAACGCGCATTGATAAGTGTAGCAGAGATTCCCTCTGCCTCAAGCAGCTTTACTACATCAACGGCAGTCTTTACCATACTGCCGAGTGCCATGATAGCCACCGTGCTTCCTTTTCTGATTAGCTCACTCTTTGCAAGCTCTATCGGCTGTCTTATTTCCTTAAGGCCGTCATAGGCTGCCCCTCTTGGATATCTGAGTGCAATCGGACCGTCATATGCCACTGCAAACTTCATCATATCAGACAGCTCCCACTTATTCTTCGGAGCCATGATTGTCATATTCGGGATGACCGACAGATATGATATGTCAAATATTCCCTGATGTGTCTCTCCGTCACTGCCTACAAGCCCTGCCCTGTCGATTGCAAAGATGACATGCAGATTCTGTATGCACACATCGTGAAGTATCTGGTCAAACGCCCTTTGTAAAAATGACGAGTACACCGCAAATACCGGGATAAGTCCTGCTTTTGCAAGCCCTGCCGCAAAGGTCGTGGCATGTGCCTCGGCTATTCCCACATCAAAAAACCTATCCGGGAAATTGCGGTGGAATCTTCGAAGCCCTGTTCCTTCTGCCATGGCAGCTGTTATCGCAACCACCTTTGGATTTCTCTCACCCAGCTTTTTCATGACTGTTGAGAAAACATCTGTGTAATTGGCCTTCGTGCGCTTATTCTTTGGAAGCCCTGTCTCTATGACAAACGGCTCTGCCCCGTGAAATCTGGAAGGATAACGCTCAGCCGGGCCATAGCCTGCTCCTTTTTTCGTGAGCACATGCACAAGCACCGGGCCATCCACACGCTTTGCCTCATCAAACACACGGCACATTTCCTTTATATCACTGCCATCCACAGGTCCCAAATAGATAATGCCCATCTCCTCAAAGAACATCCCCGGAATAAAAAGCTGCTTTATGCTGCTCTTTGTATTCCTGATATGCTTTACCATACGCTCTCCGTAGATTGGTATATGGTTTAGGGAATTCATGACATTATTCTTAAAATCCCTGTATGCATCCGCTGTGCGAAAGCCTGAAAGATACTGGCTGATGCCCCCGACGTTCTCTGAAATCGACATATTGTTGTCGTTTAACACTATAATAAAATTGCCCTTCACGCTTGAAGCGTTGTTGAGCGCCTCATATGCCATGCCTCCAGTCAGCGCGCCGTCTCCGATGACTGAAACCACATGGTAGTCCTCTCCGGTCACCTGTCTGGCTGTCGCAAGCCCAAGTCCCGCTGAGATAGATGTGGAGCTGTGTCCTGTATTAAAGCAGTCACAGTCGCTCTCATCCGTCTTTGGGAAACCGCTCATGCCTCCATACTGTCTGAGCGATGAAAATCCATCCTTTCTGCCGGTGAGTATCTTGTGCGTATACGACTGATGCCCTACATCCCACACTATCTTATCCTTCGGAAGATCAAAGCACAGATGCAGCGCCATGGTAAGCTCCACAACTCCGAGGTTTGATGCCAGATGACCTCCTGTCACCGATATGCTCTCTATAAGAAACTGTCTTATTTCATCCTTTAACAGCTCAAGCTCCTCAGGTGTCAGTTTTTTTATATCATTTTCCTTTTGTATCTTTTCTAAAACCATCCTATTTCTCCCGATGGATCAGATATTCAAATAACTCCTTAAGAAATGCATCGTCGTATCCCAAATCATCAAGCTGCTCCTCTGCCTCCTTGGAGATGCGCTCCACATCAGAAACCGCTTTATCCAATCCCTCAAATGTGACATATGTCGCTTTATTATTTTTCTCGTCACTGCCTACCGGCTTTCCAAGCACCTCAAGTGTACTTGTGACATCAAGCACATCATCCTGTATCTGAAACGCAAGACCCAGCTTTGCCGCTATCTGCTCCACGCGTGATACCTCATCAGACGATGCCCCTGCAAGGATTGCGCCTATCATCATCGAGCTCTCTATAAGTGCGCCTGTTTTAAGCCTGTAGATAAAGTCAAGTTTTTCCCTTGTGATAGGACGGTCATCGGATTTCTCGCTTTCCACATCGACCACCTGTCCTCCGACCATACCATACACGCCTGCCTTTTTTGCAAGCACCGTAAATGCCCTTGCCACACGCGCATCGGTCACTTCCATGTCAAAAGCCTTTGCTGCGGTCTCATATGCCAGGTTTAATAGTGCATCACCTGCAAGAATGCCCATAGCTTCACCGTACACAGCATGTGTGGTCTTCTTTCCACGCCTGTACTCATCATTGTCCATGGCAGGCAGGTCATCATGCACCAGCGAGTATGTGTGTATCATCTCGATTGCTGCCATAAATGGCTCAATCACTGCACTGCTTCCGCCAAACATATGGTATGTCTCTTCCATGAGCATAGGGCGAAGCCTCTTTCCACCGGCTCTCACACTATAGTTCATGGCCTCAAAAATAATCCTCTGCTGTCCATCCTCAGCGGGAAGAAACTTCTCAAGCACGTTATTTATATGCTCTACCTTTTGCTGCAGCTCTTCCATGAATTGTGACTTATTTAAATTCCCATTTAAGCTCATCAGAATTCCTCCAGTTGTCCGTCGCTGTTTAGCACAAGCATGGCCTTTTCCATGCCCTGTACCATATCATTGGCACTCTTTACCTCATCAAGCCCCTTTTTGTAGAGCTCAAAGGCCTCATCCAGGGATACATCCGCATCCTCCATCCTCGCCACTATCTGCTCTAAGTGTGCAAAGCGCTCCTCGAGTGTCAGTGTTTTTTCATTTTCTTTGTTCATCGTTAATAACCTCCGAAACTACGGCCCTTGCATAACCGTCTATCAGATATATATTTATGTCATCGCCTGCATGGATATCGGATACACTGTGCAGTGCCCCCTTCTTTTCCACCTCGACATACGCATAGCCCTGTGCCAGCTTTTTGGCCGGTGAATATGCATCCAGTGTACCTGAAAGCAGTGCAAGACGCTGTCTGCAATCCGAAAGCCTCTGCTTCATAATCCTTTCAAGTGCATCCTCGATATCTGCCAGACGCCTTTTATTCTCATTTAGTTTATTCTGTGGACTAAGGAAATTAAGTCTTGTTTTAATATGTGACAGCTTTTCCCTGAAAAAATCAATCCGGCCTGTCAGATTTCTGTCCATCCTGCGGCGTAGATTGTCAAGACGCTCTAACGTCTGTCTGTAGTCACTGACTGCAAGCTCTGCAGCCGCTGAAGGTGTGGGTGCTCTCCTGTCTGACACAAAATCCGCTATCGTCCAGTCTGTCTCATGACCTACTGCCGAGATGATTGGCGTGCGGCAGTCAAATATGGCTCTCGCCACAATCTCCTCATTAAAGGCCCATAAATCCTCTATGGAGCCTCCGCCTCTGCCGACTATTATCACATCAAGATTCATCGCATCCAATGTCTGTATGCCCTTCACTATGCTATTAGCCGCACCCTCCCCCTGCACCAGTGCCGGATAAAGTATGACCTGTACATATGGATTCCTGCGCGATGATACATTCCTTATATCCTGCACGGCCGCGCCTGTCGGTGCTGTAACCACGCCAATACGGCCGGCATACTGCGGAATAGGCTGCTTGTACTCTGCAGCAAACATGCCCATCTCCTCAAGCTCATGCTTTAGCTGCTCGAATTTGAGATACAGATTGCCCTCTCCGTCAAGCTCTATCTTTTTGGCATAAAGCTGATATGCGCCGGTCTTCTCATACACCTCAACGGAACCTGTCACAATAACCTGGTCCCCCTCCTTCATGTGGAAGGAAAGTCCTGCCGCCCTGCTGCCCGCAAACATAATAGCGTTCATGGCTACTCCCGCGTCCTTTATTGTGAAATAAATATGACCGCTCGTGTGATACTTGCAGTTGCTCACCTCTCCCTTTATACTCACCTGTCTGAGCATAAAATCCTGAGCGAACATATTTTTAATATAGCTATTTACTTGCGCTACCGAATATATATTTCTATTTGCCATGTTCAATGCTCTATATCGCTGTTCCTCTTAAGCTATGCAAACTTTGCAAGCACTCCGTTTACAAATGCACCTGACTCATCTGCACCATACTTCTTTGCAAGCTCAACAGCCTCATTTATTGAAACCTTTGTAGGAATATCGTCCTCAAACTTTATCTCATAAACTGCCAATCTGATAATTGCCAGATCAACCTTTGCCATACGATTGGTCTTCCAGCCTGTAGACTTCTCATCGATGAGTGCATCAAGCTCTGCCATATGCTCAATAATCGCACTGCATTTTTCATCAATATACTGTCTTTCCTCGTCTGTAGGACTTGTAAGCTCATCATTTAAAAGCTCCATCTGCTCTGCAAGCTCAGACTTGTCATGAAACTCAACCCTGAAAAGCATCTTAAAAACGTTTTCTCTTATCTTGCTTCTTGTCATTTAAATTCCTCTCGTGAATAATATTTTATATAAATTAAGGATGTCTGTACGACATCCTTAATTATACTACATTTGTGATCATTTAAAAAGAACTATTTAATTCTCTCCCATATCAACACTTGCTATACGAACATTGATAGTAGCCACAGAAAGCCCTGTCATTGTCTCAATTGCAGACTTAACCTTCTCCTGTACCTTTGTAGAAACCTCAGGGATGCTGTATCCATAAGCAATATTGAGTGCTACATCAACCACTACCTCATTGTCTGCTATCTCAATCTGAATTCCCTTTGAGAGATTCTTCATACCGAGCCTGCTGACAATCTCGTTTGTGATATTGCCTGCCATGGAGCTTACTCCCTCAACCTCAGTGGCTGCAAGACCTGCTATGATAGCTACAACCTCATCTGCTACCTTGATCTCGCCAGACTCATCTGATTTGATATTTATTGTGTTTCTATTCTCTGCCATGTCCATGTTCCTCCTTAACCGGCTATACGGTCTGTCCCTTTGCCACGTAAACCTGGAATGAGTCATTTCCCGTAAGTGATCTATTTCTTGATACGCGAACATTCTTGTCTGTGATCACGTACTCCAGATTGGCGCCATCCTCAATTACCGTATCCTGTAGCAGGATGCAGTTCTTGACCTTTGCATTCTTTCCTATCTTGACGCCTCTTGATAGGATGCTGTTTTCCACGGTACCCTCGATGACACAGCCATCAGCAACCATGACATTCTTGGCTTTTGAGCCATTTATGTATCTTGTAGGGTTATCATCCCTGATCTTTGTATAGATAGAATTGCCAGTCTTAAACAATGCTTCCCTGTTATCCTCATCAAGGAGCTTCATATTCTCCTCGAAATAACTCTTCATATCTGTAATCTGTGAAGCATAGCCTGTGTACTCATATGCCTGGATATTGAGTGAATCAGTGTTTGCAGCCATCAGATCCCTTGTAAAATAAGAATAACCATGTACAAAAGCGTCATCCACTATTCTAATGAGCTTCTCCTTCTCCATGATATAGATATTCATGCCAAAGTTTACCTTGCCCATATCCATGGCATTGATATATATCTTTTTGATACGTCCATCATCTATATCAAATGTATAGTACATCTCATCATTGTTGCCGTTTGGTCTTAAGAATACCTTCGGTACCTCCTGCTTGCGGTACATTGCAGTGATATCAGCCCCTGTGTTCTTATGTGCCTCAATCAGCTCCCTGAAATCAAAATTGAATACATAGTTGGCATCAGCCATGATAACATACTTCTGAGTACACTTCCTCAGATAGCCCTTAAGGCTTTCGATTGCCTCAACACGGCCCTCATACACCTTAATCTGCTTCTGTGCATAAGGCGGAACTATATTGATACCACCATTTTTTCTTGCTAGATCAAACTCCTGACCTGAGCCCAGGTGGTCCATCAGAGAGTGATAATTTTTCTTAACTATGAGAGATATATTGTCGATTCCGCTATGTACCATGCTCGAAATCAGGAAATCGCAGAGTCTGTAACGACCTGCAAACGGTATGGAAGCCATAAGTCTCTCGGATACCATCTCAGGAATGAGGGCATCATAGCTGTTTGCAAAAATAACGGCCAAAGCCTCTTCGTTGTTCATATTTAGCATTGTTCCTGGCCCTCCTCAACATCATTATATACCATTGCCTTTGGTCCTATAACCGCTCTGTCGCCAATTGTAACTCCCGGTGCAATTGTAGCAACATCACCTGTCACGTCCTCCGCCGGCTTTTCTCCAATAACTGCATCACAGCCTACTGTAACGCCCTCTGCAACTATACAGTGTGTGACCTTAGCGCCTCTTTTTATCACAGTATCACCCATGACAACTGCATCCTCTACCACAGCGCCCTCTTCTACGATGACACCGCCAAAAAGAATTGAATGCTTTACTGTGCCCTTCACTACACAGCCATCGGTAATCATAGAGTCTGTAACCTCTGCGCTGTTGCCGATGAAATGTCCTGTATGGCCGCTGTTACGGCTGTATATCTTCCAGTTTTCATCAAACAGGTTGATACCGCTGTGCTCAGGATCAAGCACCTCCATGTTTGCCTCCCAGAGTGCAGGTATTGTTCCTACATCCTTCCAGTAGCCGTTAAAGTGATAAGCATACATCCTGCGGCCATCCCTCAAAAGGTTTGGAATGATATTGTTACCGAAATCATTCTCTGAATCCGGATCATTTTCATCCTCGATAAGATACTTCTTAAGTATATCCCAATTGAAGATATAAATACCCATGGATGCAAGATTAGACTTAGGATTCTTTGGTTTCTCCTGAAACTCTGTGATCTTGTCGTCATCATCTGCTACCATGAGACCGAAACGTGATGCATCCTCCCATGGAACCTCCATAACCGCTACAGAAAACTCAGCATTTTTCTCCTTATGGAACTTAAGGAAATCGCTGTAGTCCTGCTTACAAATCTGATCTCCTGAAAGTATGATAACATACTCAGGATCATATCTCTCGATAAATGCAATATTCTGATAAATCGCATTGGCTGTTCCCTTGTACCAGTCTGAGCCTGAAGCCTTCTGATACGGTGGCAGCACATGCACTCCTCCATATAATCTGTCAAGATCCCATGGCTGTCCATTTCCTATGTACTCATTCAGCACAAACGGCTGGTACTGTGTCAATATACCAACTGTATCTATGCCTGAATTAACACAATTAGAAAGTGGAAAATCAATAATCCTGTATTTGCCTCCAAACGGAACTGCCGGCTTTGCAAGTTTCTGCGTCAGTGCATAAAGTCTGGAGCCCTGACCACCGGCAAGAAGCATCGCAACTAGCTCTTTTGCCATATTAAAATCCCCCTTGTTTAATTTCATTAAATTTTTGTTAGCTTTTGCAATTATTTTGTTTTTTTATAATGGTTTATAGTTATATTTTACCACATTTTAGCATTTATGCAATTCAAAATTAACTAAAAAATACTATAATTTTTGTCATTATTTTCCAATTATCTCGCGGTTGTTTATGAACTCGTACGGCACCTCCTGGTACACATAATAATTAAGCCAATTGGAATAAAGTATATTGCCGTGCGATCGCCACTGTAAAAGCGGCTTTTGTGTATCATCATTATCCGGATAGTAGTTCACCGGCATATCTATATCAAGCCCCTTTTTCTTATCCCTCTCGTACTCATTGTGAAGAGTATATCTGTCATACTCAGGATGTCCCATCACAAAAATCTTTTTACCGTCCTGATCCATCAGAAGGAATACTCCGGCATCATCCGACTCCGCAAGTATGGTAAGCTCCTGATGCTTTAATATATCCTCCTTTAAGACCTCGGTATGCCTTGAGTGTGGTGCGTAAAACACGTCATCGAAGCCTCTGACAAGTGGGACTTTTCTGTTCTTTACGTGGTGCGCATACACACCAAACTTCTTCTTTGGAAGCACACGCTTTGGTATGCCGTAGTGATAATACAATCCTGCCTGTGCACCCCAGCACAGATGAAGTGTGGAGAAAGCATGTGTCTTGCTCCACTCCATTATACTGCATATCTCATCCCAGTAGTCTACCTCCTCGTATTCCATAAGCTCAACCGGTGCCCCTGTGATTATCATGCCGTCAAAGTACCTGTCCTTTATATCGTCAAAGGTCTCGTAAAATTTGTTCAGATGACTGAGTGATGTGTGAGTGGCCTCGTGAGTAGATGTGGTCACAAACGTTACATTAACCTGTATAGGGGTATTTGACAGCGAGCGCAGTATCTGAAGCTCTGTGTCCTCCTTTAATGGCATGAGATTTACAATCGCAATCTCCAGCTGTCTGATGTTCTGATGTGATGCCCTGTTTTCGTCCATCACAAATATATTTTCTCTCTCAAGTATTTCCTTTACAGGTAAATCATTTTGTGTCTTTATAGGCATTTTATAACCTCTTTTCTAACGCCCAAACATCTCTATAAATGTATCCTCCGAGATGATAGGTATTCCTAATTCTTTTGCTTTTTTATTTTTTGATGAAGTAGATTCAGTGTCGTTGTTTACCAGATAGTCTGTCTTTTTTGACACGCTTCCCGTCACCTTGCCACCCTGTGACTCCACATAGGCCTTAAACTCGCTTCTGTTGGCAAAATCATGCACATCGCCTGTGATGACAAAGGTCTTGCCGTTTAAGCTCCCCTCCGACATATCCTTTATATCGACCTGTTCTATGTCAAGCTCCTTAATCAATGCTTCAAACATCGCACTGTTTTTGGGATTTGCATACCATTCAAGTATGGAGCCTGATTTTTCCTGGCCTATACCGTCTATATCCACAAAATCTGTGGCATTTCTCATTCTGTCCGCGAAGCCATCAAAACCTATTGCGTTGACAATCTTCTTGCCTGCATCGGTACCTATAAGAGGTATACATAGTGCAAATATCAGATTGACCGGGTGGACATGTCTGCTTTTTTCGATGGCAGTCTGCATATTCGTGCATGATTTTTCTCCAAAGCCTTCCATGCTGCTTATCTTATCAAAATGCTCTGGCAGATGGTATATGTCAGGGAACTGTTTTATGAATCCCTCATTTATAAATTTTAGCATTGTCTGTACCGAAAGTCCATCTATATCCATTCCGCTTTTGCTGACAAATCTTGAAAACTTTTTGACATTCTTGGCTGTACAGTCAGGGTTTGTGCAATGCAGCGTCTTCACACCGCTGTTTTTACTCACAAATATGCGTGTCGGATGATGACATACCGGGCACTCCTTCGGTATCTCAACTTCTCCCACCGCATCCTTTACAGCTATGCATTTCGGAATAATCTTGTTGGCTTTTATCACGGAAAGTGTACACTCTTTTCCCACTCCAAGCCTTTCTATTTCAGTCAGATTGCAAAGCGAAGCTCTCGAAACCGTCGTGCCCTCTATCTGCACCGGCTCAAAAACAGCCACCGGCGATATTGTCGAAACCGCACACGACCATTCAATATAGCGAAGCCTCGTATCTACTGCCTCATCCTGCCACTTGAAAGCAAATCCGGCTCTCGTAGCATGATGCCCTGTGACGCTTCCGCCTGCAGCGTAGGCAGTGTCATCATAGCATATGACAAGTCCGTCCACAGGCACATCCATCCTGCCACTCTCGACATCCCTTGTCCAGCGTTTTACAGCCTCATCAAGGCGCACCGCATCTGTTGCCTCCCTTTTGACAACATTGAATTTCATATTACTAAGATAGCTCATTCTGTCACCCCATGATATGATATCATCATCTATATGCACGAGTGTAAACGCATAAAACACTACGTGTCTGCGCTTCACTTCTTCCACATCATCGAGATTTAATGTACCTGATGCAAGGTTCCTTGGATTGGCATATTTCTCATCATCGTCCTCGATTGTATCATTTAACAGTTTAAAATCCGTGTAGGAAATTGTCGCTTCCCCTCTTACAACCATATGCCCCTTGTATGGTATCTCCTTTGGGAAGCCGCTTATGGCATCCTGCAAAAATGTGATGTTACTTCCTACAGTTCCATTTCCTCTCGTCAGTATTTTCACAAGCCTGCCATCGTCATATGTGAGCACGAGTGTCAGACCGTCAAGCTTCCATGAAAGCCATATTGGCATATCGCCTGCCCATTTCTTAAGCTCCTCAATACTCTTTGTCTTTGCAAGTGAAAGCGCCGGATACTCATGCGGCTCACGATTTCCTGCCTCTGCCTCATAGCCTGCATTATGTGTCGGGCTGTCCGGACGGATATATCCTGTTTTTTCCTCAAGCTGTGTAAGTTCATCAAACAGTGCATCCCACTCGTAATTTGGCATTATTTCATCTGCGCCATTGTAATAGGCTTTTGATGCGCGGTTAAGACTTTCAACAAGCTCATCTATCTTATCTTTTATTTTGTTATTCTCCATGCTGTAATAATCCCCTGTCTGCTTTACTTCGCTCTTCTATCCGGATATTTCTTATCTGTATGTTTCTTATCCGTATGTTTCTTATCAGAATGATTCTTATTCGTATCAGGCATAACCGGCTGATTTGAGGAATCCGCAATCAGTCTTTTGAGTCCCTTGTATTCAAGTGGTGTTACTGCCCTGTACTTTCCTCTTGGCAGGTCACCAAGCTCAATATTCATGATTCTCACTCTCTCAAGCTTGACCACACGGTAGCCAAAGTATTCACACATCCGTCTTATCTGCCTATTGTAGCCCTGTGTCAGAATAATCTTAAACTGCTTTGAGGACAGCTTTTTCACATGGCACTTTCTGGTTGTCACACCAAGCTCTACAAGCGGTACGCCTCCTGCGAGCCCTCTTATGAAGCTGTCAGATATTGTTTTGTTTACTGTGACAATATACTCCTTTTCGTGTCTGTTGCCGGAGCGCATCATCTTATTTACTATCTCGCCATTGTTAGTCAGAAGTAAAAGTCCCTCTGAATCCTTATCCAGCCTGCCAATGGGATAAATGCGCTTTGGGTAATTAAGATAATCTATCACGTTGTTTTTTTCCCTTTTTTCTGCTGTGCAGACTATGCCGGCCGGTTTATTGAGGGCAATCAGTATCATCTCTTCTTCCTTTGATACTACCTGTCCATTATATGTGACAGTCTGTCCCTTTAGAACTCTGTCACCTGTCTTTGCTGTCACGCCGTCTATTCCTACTTTGCCGGCTTCTATCTGCTTGTCTGCCTCACGCCTTGAGCACACGCCCGCTTCACTGAGGAATTTATTTATTCTTACACCATTTTCTTCCATACCATATCCTCTTTTTAGATTGCTTTATCCGATATACATAAACCACGCTGTAGCCATTTCTACTCTTTGCAGCAGCCATTTGCTATGTAGATTAAAACACGGAGACCTTTAAGCCTCCGTGTTGCTTCTTATTATTGTATGCACATCTGTTACTTTGTATTGCTTTTACTGTCCTACTGTCTGGAGATTCTCTGTCTTAATATAAGCTCTGCCATTTGTTCCGGCGCTGTAGGATACTATAGTCCAGTCGCCCTCTGTGCCATATGCTGTAAGTGTTACCTGTTCCTTTAAGAGACCAAGCTCCTTTGCATCTGTGCTTGCACCGTCACGTACCTTTACAACATCCTTTGTCACTACCTGATACTCAGCCGGTGCCTGTGGCTGCTCGGCTGTCTGCTGATTGGCTGCATTTGTATCTGTGGTCTGCTGATCTGTGGTCTGTCCGGCATTTGCATCCGTAGTCTGCTGGTCTGCAGTCTGTCCTGCATTTGCATCTGTAGTCTGCTGGTCACCACTCTGTGATGCATCATCTGCCTGCTGTGTATCTGCCTCTGTAGTCTGTGTGTCTGCATCAGACTTCTTTAAATTGGCAATGCCTGACGATGTGTACCACTGCTTTATAGCACCTGTGAGTGTTGTCTCAAGCATAGTCTTTAAATTGGCATCAGAACCGACCGCCTGCTCATATGCCTTTTGTACCTCCTCATGAAGGTCTGCAAACTCAGATGAAGCAGTATACTTAGAAATAAGCTCCATAATATCGTCATCGAGTTCATTCTCGCAGTATGTTCTGTTGAAATTACTGTATACATTATTTATAAAGAGCTTTCCGTTCTTATCTGTCTCTATATAAAAGAAGTCAAGTGTAAGTGCCTGTGTATCAACTCCCGTAAACTTTATACTGTTTTTAACAGACACAAAGTATGTTCCCTTTTTCAAACCATTCTTGGTGTAAGGTGTGATATCATTGACTGACTCATAGTACTGGCTGACAACACCAATATAGCTCTTCTCGTTGTCGCTCATAGGTGTCGCAAGCTTGCCAAGGGTATCAAGGTCATCACCCACGTATGCCTTATAATAATCAGCAAGTAATGTGCTGATATCGTCCTTTGCGTCATTTGTGTAATCCTTTTCAAACTCAAAATCCTTCACCGAAATCTCTGTCTGTGATCCGGCTTCAGTATTGGATTGTCTGCCATTATTGCCTCCTGCGACAACTACTATAAGTATGAGTATGAGTCCTACAAGTACACCTGCTACTCCAACGTATTTTTTATTTTCTGCGCAAAACCGCTTTATATTATCCAATGTTTCCTTGTTAAAAAAGTCCTTCATGTGATTCCTCCATTAACCCAACATATCAAAATCAAAGTATGTGACCGACGCGAATCGAACGCGCACTCGCCGGAGTCGGAGTCCGGAATTTTATCCATTAAACTACGGTCACAAAAAAGTTACCAACTATTTATATCACATCTTTTACTTTTTTTCAATGTTACTTTTTTCTTATTATAGACTTTTAGTGTTTTATTATAACTTTTTATGCATACTATTATAATTGATAAAAATTTGACAATATATTTCATTTATCTTATTATTTAACTGTTTGGGCATTATATATTGGAAATTTTTTCCGATATGCCATAAAAATATACCATTTTAATTAATAAAATCACTATTTATATAAGGAGCACTATTATGAGTTTCACATTTTTAAACCAGCTTCCAACTCCTGCACAAATTAAGGAGGAATATCCTCTGTCAAAGGAGCTTACCGAGCTTAAAGCGAAGCGCGATGCAATGATTTCAGATGTTATCTGTGGAAAAGATGATAGATTTCTCGTCATTATCGGACCGTGTTCAGCCGACAACGAGGATTCAGTCTGTGACTATGTCAGCCGCCTGACAAATATTCAGGAGGATGTAAAGGACCGCGTAATCATCATCCCTCGTGTATATACAAACAAGCCAAGAACAACCGGCGAGGGCTACAAAGGAATTGCCTCACAGCCTGACCCTGAAAAGGCTCCCGACATGGTTGAGGGTCTTATCGCCATGAGAAAAATGCACATCCGTGCCATCGCAGAGAGCGGACTCACCTGTGCAGATGAGATGCTTTACCCTGAGAACTGGGGCTATGTTGAGGATCTTCTCTCATATGTGGCAATCGGCGCTCGTTCTGTTGAGGATCAACAGCATCGTCTCACCGTCAGCGGCTTCGATGTGGCCAGCGGCATGAAAAACCCTACAAGCGGTGATTTTTCCGTCATGCTCAATTCTGTTTACGCAGCACAGCACCCACATCATTTTGTTTACAGAGGCTATGAGGTTGAGACATCAGGAAATCCTCTGACTCACGTTGTTTTAAGAGGTGCTGTCAGCAAGCATGGCAACACTACAACAAACTACCATTACGAGGACTTAATCCGTCTGCACGAAATGTACGACAAGATGGACGTTGTCAACCAGGCGGCTATCATCGATACCAACCATTCCAACTCCGGAAAGAAGTTCAAGGAGCAGATTCGTATCGCCAAGGAAGTTATGCACAACAGACAGCTTTCCTCTGATATCAAATCACTTGTCAAGGGTCTTATGATTGAGAGCTATATTGAGGAGGGCAGCCAGAAGATTGGTGAGCATGTCTACGGAAAATCCATCACCGATCCATGTCTAGGATGGGAGGATTCAAAGAAGCTTATCTACGACATTGCAGAAATGAATTCTTAAATCACAAATTATACACACATTTTTTTACAAAACACAAGCCACAGGAGTATATATCCTGTGGCTTGCATTATTTTGTCGGTTTATTATTTAATCATATTACTATAAGCAAGAACTGCACTGACTGTTTTGGAATCCTGGATTTTCCCGGCATAAATCATGTCGCACAGCTCCTTTAGGGTGTATATTTCTACATCGATTGACTCGGCATCATCTAGATGCTGCTCGCCCTTTTTCAGGTTTTTGGCAAGATAGACATCTACTTCTTCGTCGCAAAAGGCTACTGTTGTGCGAAGTGAAAGTAAAAACGAGATATCATCAGAGCTGTAGCCCGTCTCCTCCTTAAGCTCCCTTTCTGCACACAGTCTGGTATCTTCTCCCACAAAGTCTCTGCAGCCGGCCGGAATCTCTATTGTCTCCCTCTCGAGAGCGTTTCTATACTGACGCACCATGATTATCCTGCCGTCATCAAGCACCGGAAGCACTGCCGCAGCGCCCTTTCTGTGTGAAACAAAATCCCATTCCTCAGTCTTACCGTTTGCAAACTGCATTGTATCCTTGTATATATCAAGTATTGAGCCCTTATATACAAGCTCTCTTTTTTGCCGTTTCATTTCATCAATCATTTTTCCTGTTTACCTTCTAAATAATTTAAATTCAGAGTTACCGTTTTGATTAGAAATCCACCTCTGTGTCATAATAGCAGCATTTGAGAAGCTTCTCCATCTCCTCCTGGCTTGGCTGGCGAGGATTTGATCCTGTGCAAGCATCAAGGATAGCATTTGCAGCAATCTCAGGAAGTCTCTCAAGGAATACTTCCTCCGGTACAAAGCCCTGCTCTGTTGGATAGCTGTCTGCTCCGTAATTCTTGATGCAGTGTGGGATATTCAGATTATCATTCATGCCACGTAAGTATTTGATAAGAAGCTCAACCTTCTCATCAAGTGTCTCTCCACCCAGTTTCATGAAATCTGCTATTACGCCATAGCGTTCCTTTGCTGTCTCATCCTTTGCATTAAAAGCAATAACCTTTGGCAGATACATGGCATTGGCTGCTCCGTGGATGATATGTGCACCATAATCTGCAAAAGCTGCGCCTGTCTTGTGTGCCATGGAATGAACTATTCCAAGTAGTGCGTTGGAGAATGCCATTCCTGCCAGACACTGCGCATTGTGCATCGCATCTCTCTTTGCCATATCACCATTGTATGAATCAATCAGGTCATGCTGTATCATCTCTATTGCATGGAGTGCAAGCGGATCTGTAAAGTCGCTGTTGGCTGTTGATACATATGCCTCGATGGCATGTGTCATGGCATCCATTCCTGTGTGTGCAACAAGCTTCTGTGGCATTGTCTCTGCAAGCTCAGGGTCTACGATTGCAACATCAGGTGTTATCTCAAAGTCTGCGATTGGATACTTGATACCCTTCTCATAATCTGTGATGATTGAGAACGCAGTAACCTCAGTTGCTGTACCTGATGTGGATGAAATAGCACAGAAATGTGCCTTCTTTCTAAGCTTTGGAATACCAAATACCTTGCACATATCCTCAAATGTGATATCCGGATACTCGTACTTAATCCACATAGCCTTAGCTGCATCTATAGGTGAGCCACCACCAATTGCTACAATCCAGTCCGGTTCAAACTCAGCCATGGCAGCCGCACCTTTCATAACTGTCTCAACTGACGGATCCGGCTCAATTCCCTCAAAAAGCTTTACCTCCATACCTGCTTCCTTCAAATAAGCCTCGGCTTTGTCTAAAAAGCCAAATCTCTTCATTGAGCCTCCGCCCACACAGATAATAGCCTTCTTTCCCTCAAAGCGCTTTAATGCCTCAAGCGCACCCTTTCCGTGATATAAATCTCTTGGTAATGTAAATCTCTGCATTGTAAAACCCTCCATATGATATTTTATTATATAGTTTCTCCCTTGTAATATTTATAAATATTGCAGCCATCAAATACTGAATAGTTGCTAAATATTACACTTACCATTTTATAACATTTTACTA
>OGQH01000970.1_pt1 | contig 29285 bp, 25 predicted proteins | sample 1553181 | NCBI WGS metagenome assembly OGQH01 (sample SAMEA2579946, study PRJEB22360) | human gut metagenome | biome: human gut; feature: human-associated habitat; material: faeces | place: Denmark | collected 2008/2010 | reverse complement strand
GGATGCCCTTGACCCAACGGTGGAGGGCGGAATGGCACAGGTCGTACTCCTCGTATATCTCCGAGGCCGGCTTGCCGCTCTCGTACATCTGCACTATCTGCCGCTTGAACTCCTCCGAGAACTTCCTCGGATGCCTGGGGTCTGCCATGCCGGGACCTTCCTCTCGATGTCTTTCAGTCCCTCACCAATCTGTCTAATACAGTGCAGCAAATCCACCAGGAGGCAAAGGAGGCAGAGGGCCGTGGATCCGGGCGACCCGCGGCTGAACCTTGTAGAGCGCGCCTTCACCGTAGGCGAGAAGAACAGGCTCTGAGCGGGCGACATCACCTACATACCAACCAGCGAAGGGTGGCTCTACCTGGCCGTCGTGATCGATGCGTTCTCGCGCAAGGTGGTGGGGTGGTCGATGGCAGAGCGGATCACCGAGAAAGTGGCGATAGACGCCATCGAGCAGGCAGTGGGCAGGGAGCTCCCGCCCGACGACGGGAGCCTCGTCTTCCACGACGACCAGGGATGCCAGTACATGTCGCGCCTGTTCCAGCGGTGCCTGGAGTCCCATGGGATCACCCAGTCGGTGTCGAGGCCAGGCACCCCGCTCGACAATGCGGTCGCCGAGTCGTTCTTCAAGACGCTCAAGCGCGAGCTCGTCAAGGGCAGGAGTTACCGGGACAGGGAGGAGGCGAGCCAGGATATATTCAAGTACATCGAGCTTTACTACAACCGGGTCAGGCTGCATTCGCACCTGGGGTACATGCCCCCAGAAGACTACGAGCGAAGATGCGCCTAGAAAATCTTATATAAATGTCTAATTTGGGCTACCCACTCCAGGGCTACGCCTTGTAAGCGGTCCAGGAAAATGTCCGCACCCCCATGTTATGGAAATCAAACATCAGTGGGTCACGCTGCTCTAGAGTGGGGTTGATATCGTTGCCGCGGTGACCTCGAGCTCGACAGCACTATCGGAAACCCCGCGCCAAGAGCTTCACGGCACGGCCCTCTGCGGCGCCCGGCTTGGCAAAACCCACCGGACCTGACGAGCGCGCCCACCCTGCTGGGGCTAGCGACGCATGCCCAGAGGAAGAGCCCCCCTATGTCGAGCCCAGCAAACCAAACCGATACTCGCCTACAATACCTGAAATGGAATATAAAACGATTCCATCTCCACAGATAACCGGAGTTCCCAAAACTGCAAAAGATCGGTGTCAATGTCGCCGACGGCGGCGCAACAGGTAAGCAAGAAACCTAAAGCGGCTAGGCCTCATAAGATCAGATACAATTCTTTCTATAGCTAAGGCTGAACATGCAACCAAGCATAATTAATGGGCAATTTTTTAGCGAAAGATCATCTTATGAAGATAAACTGGCTAAATAATGGGTTTATAACAAAAGAAATGCGTTCTCCCTATGTTGTAGAAAAAGACAACGAATACCTGCCCTGTCTTGAAAAACTATACAAACACGTTTTAGCACAAGCAACAAAAGCGGGAGCCGACAAGAAAAGCCTAGAAATAATCAGACAATACAGCAGCAAAATATTGAATGCGCTTGAAACGTATTACATGGCCGACATCGAACAAAGCAATCTAATCATCAGAAAGCTGATCGAAGATGTTAGCTCTAATCCTTTTGCGGTCTCCAATCTGGCAGAAAGCTGCGCCTTCCCCAAATCACGAAACGGCGAGATACAGTTTTATCGATGTCGCATCGGAAACCCCACATGCGATTTTTCAGCAAAAGACTTACTCCATCTCCCCAGATCGGCTAGGTCAAAAGCGGGAAACTACAGATTCAGCATACCTGGTAACCCCAGCCTGTATCTCGCAAATTCTTCTTATGGATGCTGGATAGAAACAGGGTTTCCTTCAGAAATCGAGTTCAACGTATCACCTATTTTATTGGATGGCAGTCAAAAAATTCTCAATCTCGCAGTCTATGTAAGGGATTTTGGAAACCTGAACGACCTCGCCAACGACCGGGTACATTGTTGGCTCAAGCTGCTTATGCTGACAATTGCTTCTTCTTTTCGCATTAAAGAAGAAGGCCGATGTTTCAGGTCGGAATACATTGTCCCTCAGTTGATAATGATGTCATGCAAAAAAATCGGGCTCGATGGAATTGCCTATTTCTCAACTCGCGTATCCGATGTTGCATTTGCACGTTGCGCAATCAATCTAGCATTATTTGTTGAGTATGAAGACGAAGGATCCTCTCTAGTCCGACATATGAAAATCGGAGATCCAACAAACTATTTTCTTTATAAACAGCTTTTGCCTTCCATAAAACAATCCGACTATGAACTTGCTTCAATAAATCACCCATTTATCACAAATATCGGGAAATACGAAAATCAGCATCCTTATCAAGAAACAGAGTTTTTTGAATTCGATAAGTATCTTTTTAAGACCTGGTCTGACCAACGGCATAAAGCCGGCAAAGACGATATTTAATTGCGCATCGCAATCCATCTATAAGCACACGCCTCATTACGATCACTCAGCTGATGGCATGTAGGCAAAAAAGATTTATCGATAAACAAGCAAATCGTCTACCGAGAATGAATAGAACATTACAAAAAAAAATCACTCAACCTGCAAAAAAGGTGAATCATTGACCCCACCAATTTCAATTATCATCCCCATATACAACACCGAAAAGTACCTGCAGCAGTGTCTCGAATCGATTTCAAAGCAAACTTTCATAGACTTCGAGGCCATCTGCATTGACGATGGCTCAACCGACAACTCCCCTGCCATCATGGACGCATTTGCCAACAAGGATGCCCGCTTCAAAGTCATTCACAAGAAAAATTCTGGATACGGCGCAGCGGTAAATACTGGACTCGCCATGGCAAAAGGCACCTATATCGGAATCGTCGAACCCGACGACTACATTGAACCCAACATGTACGAAACGCTCTACAACTCGGCGAACGCCAACGATTTCCCCGACATTGTTAAAGGGGCATATTGGCGCGTGCTTAACGCCGATTCACCGCAACAGGAAATCAAGCCAGCAAACTACTTCCATCGGATCAAAACCGTAGGCAGGTCGTTTAAACTCGAGGATGACGCAGAATTCCTTTACCATCACCCGAGCATTTGGACCGCCATCTATAAAAGGAGCTTCCTCGACAAAAACGAAATACGCATGCCGGAAATCCCAGGCGCAGGCTGGGCAGACAACCCCTGGATGATGGAAACGCTCCTCGAAGCCAATAGCATCGTATATGTGGATGAATGCCTGTACTTTTACCGCGAAACCATCCCCGGGTCTTCCTCCTTGGTAAAAGACCCCGCCATCGTCTACAATCGCTGGCTCGATATGGACGAGATCATAAAGGCCCACTCACCTGTATCATCAAACATACTCGAGGGCCATTACAATCGTGGTTGCGCTTACTTGAAAGAACTAAGCGACCGATTCAACACAAACGACAGCGAGATCAAAAAAGCAATAAATCGAATGACGGCCCAAATAGATGCCAAAATAATCACGGAATCGGATAATATTCGACCTGAATATAAAAAAGCATTCTTTCAGGCAAAGAGTCCACTAGCCTGGACTATATATAGAGCCAAACATAAGCTATCGCGATAATAGCCAGAACGACAACTCAGGAGTCCCTCCATGGCAACCCCCTTAGTAGGCAAAATGCCCTCTTCCAAAAAAGCGGTCAGAATAGTTCAAGATCAAAACGTTGAGATCTTGTCGCGTCTCGAAGCGATAGAAAACGGGATCAACCGAAATTTTGCGCGCATCGAGCAAGCAGACAAGGGGGTCAACGATAACGTCAACTTTCGCTCGGAATGGCTTAGGTCGGCAAACCAGAGCGAAAACAATAGACTAGAAACAATGCTCTGGGAACTCTATCGAAAAGAGGGGGAAGACCTGTTAGAAGCAAAATGCAGATTCTTCTTCGGGTTATCGCCAGCAACAGGTGGCTTGAGGGCCCTGCAACTCGGCTGCGCGCAGCTCCTCAAAGAATTCGATTCATTATGCTCCGAGCACAACCTTCGCTACTGGATCGCCTTTGGCACCCTTCTAGGCGCAGTACGCCATAAGGGCTTCATCCCATGGGATGACGATAGCGATCTTGGCATGATGCGCTCCGACATCGTAAAGCTAATTGAGCTCATGCAAAACGACGACAGATACAGGGTTTCAATAATTTACGATGCATGGAACTTCTGTAAACAAGTGCGATTCATGTACTCGGACATCAAGAACCCCTGTTTCCTTGATCTCTTTATTTTCGAAGAGACCTCCAACCCATCCGAAGACACATTCGATTCCCTTAACCAGCTACGAAATGAAATGATCGAGGAGCTCAAAACGGCATCTTTCTTCCCCGAGTGGAAAGAGAAGGAATTCATCGATCCCTCAAACCCAATTTCCAGCCAAATCGAAACGGTCTTTCAGAGCTATAGAGCAAAAGCTATTGAAAAGGATCTCATCAGCGACAAAACCGACGAACAAGGGATGGTGTGGGGAATCGAAAACCTCAACGATCTAAATGGTTATCGCTGGATCTGCAACAAGGACAATGTGTTCCCTCAACGTACATTGGCATTCGAAGGCGTAGCGTGTAAAGCGCCTTCCAACATCGACAAATTCCTTACCGAAGTGTATGGGGATATCTATCGACTACCTCGAGACATGGGGACCCATTGCCCCCATGTCTCTCAAGAACAAATTGCCGCGCTAGGCCAACCCGACGACGAGCGCGACTAACGAAGCATTCGTCGCAGCTTCCCAAGCAAACGCCTTGGGAAGCTGCCCGGAGGCAGCATTTCATCCTTCAAAGAAAACTCTGGCTTCTCGGTTAAAGCAAGCAACAGAGATTCATAAGCTCTTGACTGTCTAGCCTCCGACCAAAACGGGAAGCTATACAGGGCAGCTGGATCGAATAACGGCAGGCAACCCGGAGAATAGCTCAAAGCCACACAAGGTTGAGCGTTTTTCCATTCGCAAGCACGGTCGTTGGGAACCCATGTAGCAACCTCGGAAGCATCGAGCACGGGATACGCAGCCGAATAATCTAAAGCCTCGAACCCAAGGCGCGTCATCAAAGCGCTACGAATAGCAACCACCTCTATAGGCAGCCAAAAAGGCTCTTTTGTATATCCGCGCTCCTTCTTTAGAAGGGCATGATCGGCTCGAGCTTTCGACATCAAAGCCGCAGCATCACATTGAAGCGACTCGCATAGGAATTTATATTCGCCAAAAAGCTCGTCAGGCTCAAAACAGCGAGGCATTGCAGCCATCACCGCCGAATCAAGCATCGAGCCTCCATCGGTAAGGTCGAGGTATGCAGCGTTCAGCTTTTTATTGAACGGCCTGTTAAGTTCGGTATTTAGAAAAACACCGTTAAGGGCCCTCCTGGAAGAAACAACGCTGCCCTGAACGAGCTTCGACGGATCATCAAGAAACAGGGCACACCCCTCCAACCAGACAATTGGATCGGCTAGACCTTCCTCGCTCTTAACAATCGCAGGCGCCAAAAGAGGCAGCAACACCTGAACATCAAACTTGCCAATGCCGTTCGGGAGACCACCCAGCTCTACGCTATCGACAACAGCATCATTAATTTCCAGATTCGAGGGAACGGCGCCTAGCAAGCGACTAAATTCTTCGAACCTAAATCCAGGATCCCTGATCAAAGTAAGAGAGTACCTACGCCCAGAATCAAGATGACGCACCATGCTTGAAACAGAAACAGCCAATTCAGCGGCAGAGCCATCAATATACTGCCAGAAAATATTAACGGCATTCCGCTTTGCTTCAAGGAAAGCAGGTTTAGGGGTTTCGTCAAAGAAAACCAATGGGATCTCGTTTACCGATACCCCCTCTTTGCTCACATGCGCAACAAAAACGCTGTATAGCACTTCACCGAGGTAGCCACAAATACGTTTTTGCGTGGCGGTAAGCCCTTCGTATGAAAACTCTGAATCGAATTTGCCCAGGATAGAAAACTCAAATTCGCACAGTCGATCAAATAACTGTCTCTTCATAATGAAACAGTTGTACCCAAGATACTTGTCGCCGTCGAGATACGAGACGAGCTCATCGCGATAATCGGGCTGAAGCTCTTCGCAAATCGAAATAAGACGGTCAAATGCCTCGTCCGAAACTAGACCATAGGCAACCATATGCTCTCTAATAGTTTTTTGGGGACCATCTGGAGTGGGAGCACCTTTTACCGACCAATACGGAGCCCGCACCAGGTCATAGGGCTCGACATTATTTCTGATTGCAAGCTCGTCGGCGATCATATAGTCATTGATCGAGTAGGGCGACAGGCACTTATCTTCTATCTGAGCATGATCATTCGCTTTATGGCTTTTGCCATCAAAGCAAAAATAACGGCGATAGTGGCACTGCCCAACATAATCAGCACTCAAGTTCTTCCATGCCCAATACTGACCGCTCATTTCGCAGAAAGTGAAATTCCTGGAAGAAATATTCTCACCTTCGTCGTCACGCTGATAGCCTTCTATGGTTGCCTTCCCCAAAGAGCCCACATGAACAGGAATAAACATATCGTTCTTGGGGGTGCATACCGACTTATGGCAAGATACCAGTATTTTAATATCAGGCTGCTCTGACAACTGATTTCCTTCCGATTAAGCTTTCAGCTTAAACTGATCCCGATGTTGTGCGTGATACTCAATCATCGACTTGGTCTGAGCGCCACCATAACCAAGGTGGCCAACCACAACGTTCTCGTTCACAACCATTACTCTTCCGGTAAAGCATGCATAGTTGCAAATGTGCTCTTCGTCGTCGCCCAACCCATACGGACCGCCAACAAAGGTTAAGGGAAAATGTCCAAATTCCTCCCAAGCATCACGCGTAAACAATATAGCGCCGATACTATAGCGAATAGGGCAGATGGAGTACGAGAATCCTTCACGTTCCTCGGAGAAACGTTCGGTCAAAGCATCTATATCACGCAGAATAGGACTGGATTCACCCCACATATATTGAGCGACTTTCGGCTCATCGATAACCTGGCGATTATGATGCAGACCATCCGAATACTTCATATCGGTCAAACCCGTTGAACGAAAATCATCCAACAACCCAAGCTTGTCGAGAAGACGCAAATGACCATAGCAGCTCACGTTAATAAGAGGAGAAACGAATGCCGGCTTGTAAAGAGAATCCCTCTCAAGCCTTTGATAGGTAGACATCAAGACCTCAAAGAAGCCTTTGGTAAGGAACATATCTTCGTCAAGCTTGTAGATCCATTTTGCATTTGGATGACATTCTATTGCGATATTTTGCACAACCGAGAGATGGTTTACGCTCGTGGAGAGATACGACCAGTCGTTTTTCGCAGCAAGACCCTTAAGCTCATCATTAACGAGCCCGCTTGTCATTATGCATACGTCAACATCGTCCGGGACAAAAGCCGCAAGTCGTCCGAAGACGTCTTCCCACAATGTCGGCTTATAGCCCGCCAAAACTATGCATAGCTTCTCGCTGCCCTTGCTGCGATCAATGAAATCATGGGTTCCGGACTCGATCTCATCGACACGCTTACGTTGCTTGGAAAGTCTTCGCGCCTCAAATATAGAGCTAAATGCAGCATTCCTATTCAGCAGTGAATAAGTTGATTCTTTTACACCCATCAAGCCTCCATGGCAGTATACGCAACCTTACTTACTTTCTATAGCTGGCTGATCCTGTACAGCCTCATGTCACCGCGCGAAAGAACAACCTCAAATCCGGGCGTCGAATCATCGACAGCAAGCATCCCATCCCATTCAGACTTTTTGAAAAAAGCATCATAAAACGTAGAATCAGGGTCATCCTCTTCGTCTAGCTTCAAATAATAACTAACCCCCAAGGATTCGAGTGCATTTTTCGCATCAGGATCATCAACATAGCAATTCAGCTTATGCTGGACCACCTGACACTCTTCGTCTTTGCTTGAGAAAAATTGAGTATATTCAGTCCTTAAACCGCATACCGAATAGGCAAATACGCTCCCATCATAAGGAACGTTAAGCGCTGGTTCTTCGCCGACAACGTCCTTGCACTCCAAAAGAAATTCTTTCTCATCGGCCGTAAGCGAAACGGCACTTTTCGCAAGCTCGTCTAAGCGCGACGCCCTATCCCCAAACGCCGTATTAACGTAACCGTTACCGGCATCGATATGGCTGGGGCAAAACACTCCGAGACAAACAGCGGCGGAAATCACAGTAACGCACCACCTCCGAGATACTGGACCAACTCCTTGCTCAATAAGAGAGATCAGCACTTTAATCAAAAACGCAAACCCTATAGTCGCTAAAGGGATCAGGAGCAAGACTGCATTTGCCGCAATTCGGTCAACATCGTTGTACCAAAAGCCAGTAAAAAACGAGGGACCTTTGCAGCCAGCAACAACATATCCAACAAAGAAAAACAGTAGAGGAAAAAGAATCCACCTCAGCCTCTTTTTGGCCAAAACAGCAAGAATGCCTAGCAGGGTCAAAATAGAAAGAACAGGTTGAGCAACTGTATTCCGATATCCAAAATCAGCAAAATCTATAGCCGCCTGGTAAGCGGTTCCAGTATAGGGGATGCAGTTATAGTGGGTCACGGAACTCAAAAATGGAAGCTTATAGCAAACAAGCAAGAAGATAACAGCGGCCATGACAAACGCAACGGAAGCAACTACACCATACTTCCTATCGTCAAGCTTCTGAATAATTAATTGCGCCATAAATGGACTCAATACCACAATAGCTGTAAAAACAGCATTGGGTTGCGCAAATAGTTCATAGGCCAAACCAGCAAAAACGATTAGAGCGTATGAGATCTTCTTGCACCTGCTGCCCTCCTCAAAAATTTGCATGAATGCAGACATCAAGGCTGGCAAGACCGCCAATGCTGCCATATTCGAATAGAGGGGACCAGCGACCAAAAAGCCCCAAGGGAAAGCCGAAAATGCCAAAACAACCAACGAACCGAGAAGAATGGGAAGGCGTTCTCCCTTGAACAAATATGCTAAAAACAAGTACATGGACCCAGGAAAAACGCAGAATGCAAAGACAAAAATTGAGGTGTTCTCTGCAAGTGATGAAGCCGTACCCGTCAGTGAGCCAACTAAAGCTGCAACAACATGAAAAGCAGCAGGATAATAGCTCATATCATCGCTAAAGATTGAAGCATGCAAGGATGAATAACAACCAGATTCGATGAACTTCGTAATCAGGTTCAAATGGTAAGCGTTGTCGAACTCCTGAACAAATGACCCTGGTCCATCGAGGTTCCAGACAAAATACCAGAATCCAAGAGCTATTCCAACGACAATATAAATACAAAAATGACACCATGAGAGCCCAAGGATTGCTAGACGATTATCCCGAATGAATATATTTCCCGCAAGCATGATCATCGCGGTTGAAACAGCAATAGCAAGAACAACAGGGAGGGGGCCAGATACCCCAATAGAAGTAAATGCGATTCCAATAATAACCAATTCAGAAACGCTAAGGATTGGAGAAAGCGCTATTTGCTCAGGACCCCTAAACCCAAAACATCTAAGCTGAAGCGCTCCCGGCAGATACACCAAAACGGCACATGCGAATAATGCAACCATAAAAGAAAACCACATGGGCTAATTTCCTATCAATTCAGACATCTGTCAATTTACCTTACATCTATCCAAGCCGGAGAAAGCAGACATACGAATCCGCAATAGGCCGCTCAACAATAGCCAGCGCACCGCATTTCGCTACCCCCCCCTATCTACCGATAGCTCTGCGTCCTTGCATCCCAGGATAGGGAATAAAAGAATTGTCCGAGTCCTGAGCAAAAGAAAATGGTCCATCTAGGGGAATTACATAGTTATAAATCGCAATTGCGAAGGAAAATGCAAGGGCGAATATGACAACTTTAAAAGCCGGAAGATCTGGCACTGTAAAAGCAAAGTCGAACCTGCTGCGGGCGATAGCCCCAATAACAGCCACCGCAATCGCAATGCAGAGCAGTTCAACCATGATAAATCCAGAGCTCGTAAAGAGCCCTAATGCACTATTTAAAATGGAAACGGTAGCCAGCAGAAAAACAACGCATAATGGCGCACTCAACAAAGAAAAAAGGCGATCTCTGGATACCCCATACGCGAATAGAAAACCTGGACACAGCAATAAAGCCACCAAACAAATGGACAAGCAGAAAAATGAAAGCCACATATGCTATTTCCGTTCTCCTATGCAGGGGCAACTCGCAACTGCGATATTTACCGCAAACCCCCTCAATAATCTCAAAGTCAATTCGAATCAAATATTGTTCACACGCGCAAACTACTAAACCATGATGGTCGCATCGCCCAAACAATTGCCTATACTAGGATGCCAACAAATGATCAAGGCTGCTGCTTGTCGGCATTTAACCACCCGACAAGCAGTTATATGTAGTCCAGATACCAGCTTCACGCATGTTTATACGCCTAAACACACACGGGAACGTTAGAGAATCCGGCGCTCACGTCCAGTTTCCTCATCGCCTTCATCCCTTTTTAGGAGATCATTGGAGTATCTCTCAAATTTTTCAATGGCAAGAAGCTGAGTGAGCTCTTTTATTTTTGTATCCATTTGGGAGACCTTCATATTTAAACTGAAGCACAGAATAAGAAGAACGAAAATAAAAAAGAGGAATACAAAATTGACCGTCGAATAGACTCCTGCAAGCTCAGCAAGAAAGTCAAAGATTCCAGGAAAAACGCTTAGAACAAATAGCACCCCTGAAAAAAGGATCCATGCCATCGAGTCCTCAAGCCTTATTTTCGAGCTCCTGACCTTCCTCATAACAAATAAAAGAGTCATGAGGGAAACAAGAACCAAAACGACGCGCAGCGTTAAAGTCATTTAGCAACCACCGCCAAGGCGCTTGCGAAATAGTTGGATAAAGAAGATGGAGATGGTCATCCGCGTCATGTAAACTACGGACCTCCATGGATTAAGGTAGCTTTCTCCAGCATACCTATCGGCCATTTTTACGGGAACCTCAATTACCTTCGCGTCGGCGCGTTTTATGAGGTAAGAAACAGTATCGGGTTCTGGCCCGCAATTGAGTCCATTTGCCATATATGCAATCATTTTCGAATTGAAGGCCCTCATTCCCGAGGTTGGATCTTTTATTACTTTGCCTGTCGTTATCTTAATCGCCCAACTAATCAAATTGCTGCCAAGCATGCGCATCGAGTGAGGCTTTTTCGTGTCTACAAATCTTGAACCAATCACAATGTCGGCATCAGAAACAGCTTCAACCATTGAGTCTATGTACTCAGGCAGATGTTGACCATCGGCATCAAATTGAATTGCGCAATCATAGCCGTGCCTAAAGGCGTATTTCATTCCTGATTGAAATGCCCCAGCAAGACCAAGATTGGTCGGTAAATCAAGAAAAGGATACCCGTTGTCTCTGCAGACTTGGGCAGTGCCGTCTTTTGAGCCATCGTTAACAACGAGGAAATCAACCTGAGGGCTTTTTTCGTTCACAGAATCGACTGTTTTTTTCAGTGACTCTTCTTCATTGTAGGCGGGAATAATTAAAAGCGTTCTCATTGTTTTTCCTAGGTACAGTGCATAATTTTTTTAATTTTAACACTTTGGTAAGATAAATTTATTCTTCTGGAGGCGAACCATCCCTCCTGTTAAACAGAAAAATCTTCACTCGATAAAGAGAGTAGATGCCCAATGAAGGTTTCGGCAATTGTCCCCGTATACAATGTAGAGGATTATTTGGGCAGATATCTCGACAGCCTCATCAAACAGACCCATCAAGATTATGAAATTATCTGTATTAACGACTGCAGTCCCGATGGCAGCGCAGAAATCCTCGACAGCTATCAATACGAGCATCCTGGCTTGATCAAGGTTTACCATAATGAAAATAATCCGAGCCTGGGCAAAACAAGAGAACAATCGCCCGGCCTTGCAAATGGGGATTATATACCATTCGTGAATAATGGCGATTGCGTAAAGCGCAACTACATCTCAAGCTACACTGATGCGCTTGAGGAAGGCGACTACAATATCGTCATAGGAGACTACATCCGAGATGTCGCAAGCAAGAAAACAGCCCATCTGCTGAGCAATAGCGTTTTGAGCTCGGTAACGTACGCCATCGCATGCGCAAAACCGTTCAAGAAGAGCCTCATCGTTAACAACCTCGGATTCGCTGGGGGGGGTATCGTGGGTCCTCATTCGTAGGGCATCTTTTTCAATCCGTTTACCTCACGAAGAAGCTTTTGAGTCAAAATCGATGTAATGCAAGTTAAATCAGCAAGTTGCTTTTCTTTAATACGAGCAGGACATTGTCAATAGGCAAATGGGCCCGACCTCGACTCTTTCGAACTGAACTGCGCCCCAAATCTGCAGAAGACCCCTATAGTTGGACAGAAAATGTTCTGCCTCTTCTATAGGGGTCTTCTGCATTAAGGGGGGGGTTGATTTGCTGAGCAAGGATTACTCCGCTGAGTTCAAGCGGCGCTTTGCGGACAGGTACGCCGACGGGGCGACCATCACCATGCTGCAACACGAGTTCGGCCTTACGAAGTCAACCGTGAAGCTTTGGAGGAAGAGGATCGACCAAGGCGGCGTCGGGGCTATAGGCAGGCCGAAGAAGAACAACCGCTACCCCAGGAGTTCAAGCTTCGCGTCGTCGGAGCCTATCTACGTGGTGAGGGCGACTACAGAGACCTTGCTCTCGAGCATGGCGTGCGCAACTGACCTGTATCGTTCTTTCGGACACGCATGCTAGAGACTTAGATGCTTTAGAATGCGTTCAACGGCGACCGAGAGGACGGTATGCCATGCCAAATCCAGCCGCCGACTACATCATCTCGACGGGTAGGCCGATAACGGAATGCTGCGCAGAACTCGGCCGTGTACTTGGGAGATGGCGTTCCCATCGTGCCCCCCCCTTCCCCGCTTTCGGTCATCATGCCGAAACGGAAATCCACTTAACAACGGATCTGGGGTAGATTCAGATTCAGGTTCATAGATACGAAACCATATCGGGCTCTGGGCCAAAATTGAGCCCTCGCGCCATTTGCTCGATCATACGAGCGTTAAACGAGCGCATTCCGGAAGTTTGATCTTTTATCGTTTGGCCAGCTGTTAGTTTGATTGCAATTTGAATCAAATTGCTCCCCAGCATGCGCATCGATCTAGCGCCCCAAGAATAAAGCGAGAACCGATAGCAATATCACTTGTTTCGATAGCCTTCTCTAATGCAGGTATATACTCCGGCAAATGCTGGCCATCTGCATCAAGCTGAATTGCGCATTCATAATGGTGGCGATATGCGTATTTCATGCCAGCCCGAAAGGCATCCGCTAACCCAAGATTCGTCGACAAATCGATGAAAGGGTATGAGCTCCTGCGACATACGGCAACTGTGTAGTCTTTGGAACCATCATTCACGATTAAGAAATCTACACTCGGGACGACAGCCCTCAGCGTCTCTACGGTGGCTTCAAAGAATCCTCCTCGTTATATGCGGGTATAATATAATCGTATTCAACTAAGATGCCAATTGGTTCGTTTTTTCCTAATTATACGATAGGCCCAAAACCTACCGCGCTGGTTGGCAAATTTTAAAACGTATTCGAGCAACAAAGCATCCCCGTATCGGGTGCGCCGTCAACCAAAGGGTCGGGAGGGCCAAGCGATTAAACTCCCATTTCGCCACGCAAAGAAACAACAGAATCATAGAAATTCCTCTTGGCTTTGTTAAAACTATTGTCTCAATTATATTGTAACTATGCCACTTTAAGCCGTAGCTATAAAACGTGTATATGCTTATTCACGCGCTGACGTCACCGGACGCTCCGCTAAAAAAGTTTCAGACGTCTGTGCATTAGCTATTCAATCTACACAGCATGGGAGAAAGATGAGAGTATCGATAATTGTGCCCATATACAACGTTGAGCTGTATCTTGCTCGTTGCTTAGATAGCCTTGTCGACCAAACGTATGACGACTATGAAATAATATGCGTTAACGACTGCAGCCCAGACAACAGCGCCGCTATTGCGAAAGACTATTCTAATCGTTTCCCAAACTTAATTAAGTTAATAGAGAATTCAGAAAACCTAGGACTGGGAAGAAGCCGCGAGAGGGCACTAGAGTTTGCATCTGGAAACTACGTAATGTTTGTAGATAGCGACGATTACGTCAAACGAGACTATATCGAAACTTACGTTAACAGCCTTACCGAACAACGCTACGACATTGTCGTCGGCGGCTATATCCGTGATGTCGACGGGAAACTAACCGAGCACATTCTAAGTGATTCGGTATGGAGCACAACAACGTACGCCATGGCCTGCGCAAAGCTCTTTAGACTCGACTATATAAAAAGCAACAATCTTCAATTTACGGATGTTAGCTGTGGTGAAGATATCTACTTTAGCATGTGCGCCTTTTATTGCGGAGCCCAGGTTAAGGTGCTCAAGTACGCTGGATATTATTACTACTTCAATAGGAAGTCTATTACAGGATCCATGAATTCCGACAAGAATCACGAGCGAATCATGTCGGAGCTATTCACTGCTTTCCTGCGACAACATGACATCAAGGCCCTCCCCGAAAGCAAGCAACGCGTTATCGAATATACATATCTAGCCAATATGGTTAACGCTCTCGTTGTCTTCAACAGGGGCTGCGGAATTAAAAAGATGAAGGAGAAATACGACTTCGTATTCTCTGACGCTGAAGAAAAATTTCCCAATTACCGAAACAACCCATACATTGGAGTTTTCCGGCCAAAAGGACAAACGCTAAAAATCAAGCTTGGTGTTGGCGTGATAATTGGGCTTCACAAGATTCATTTAGACAAGCCCCTGCTTTATTTGATTTCTTTGCTTTAGGATTATAATGAGTTTCGCAAAACGTAGAATTGTTTTTTTCTCCGCTTACTACCCGCCGCATTTGGGCGGTGTTGAAAAGTTTACGCAAAATCTCAGCAAAGCACTGACGAAAATGGGGCATGAAGTCTTGATCGTAACTTCATCCTTAAATAAACCTGCCGATATAGCCGAAAAAGAAGATAAGAAGATTCGTGTCATCGAAATAACTTCGAAATCCATTATGGATGACCGCCTCCCCATCATCACTTCCCCAAAGTCAATCCAACACACCATACGGCGTGTCAACAACTACAACCCAACTGATATAGTTATCAACACTCGCTATTATCCACTGTCTCTTTTGGGCTGTAAAATTGCAAAGGGACTCGGTCTTCGCCCTCTTGTAATCGACCACAGCTCTGGCTATTTGTCGCATGCTAAAACGCCCACTGGCTTTGCCATGCGCAAATACGAGTCTCTCGTAACCTCCTTGATGCTATCCAGCAATCCGGTTTTTGCCTCCGTTTCCCAAGGTGGCTCGAAATGGCTATCCTCAATTGGTTTAAGTTGCAGCGGCATAATACCGAACTCGCTTGATGCAAAAGCTTATAAAGAGCTAGCCAGCGATCGCAACTGGAAAAAAGAGATGCAAGTTGAAGAATCAAACTTCGTAATCGTTTTCGCAGGTAGGCTAATTCCAGAAAAAGGACCTCTTAAGCTAATTAACGCTGCAAGGCGCTTATCAAAGACACATAGCGATTTCGTTGTCGTCATAGCCGGCGATGGCCCCTTGAAAGAAACGATTTCGCTAATCAACGAACATTGGCTTAAATTTGTTGGCAAGCTAGAGCAATCGGACTTGTCATCATTGCTCAATGCCTCTGACTGCTTTTGTCTCCCCACGGAATATCCCGAGGGGCTCCCGACCGTATTGCTCGAAGCCGCCGTCCAGGAAAACGCAATTATAGTCTCGAATTGCGCAGGATCAGAAGAGGTAGTCCCAAACGAGAAGTATGGCACCATACTCAAAGACACGACTCCTCAAACAATCGCAAAAAGCATTGAACAATACATCGATGATAGAAGCAGAGCAGCACAGCAGGCATCAGAGGCACGCAAATACGTGGAGATGGCATTCTCCTGGAATAAAACATCTGAAAAACTACTCGATTTATTGGATAAGCAGCACTAAGTAGTGGATGTATTCATATCTGCTACTTAGCTTGCCGCCTTCTTAAGGTTGCGCGCAAGGCCCTTTTCTCTATCGCGTTCAAACCAAACAGATACTCAAAGAGAAAATAGAGAACGACAAACAGCAAGCCTGCAAACAGAAACGTTGCCCAACTGCCATGTTCCATCGGAATTGTCCAGTAGAATACGCCAAATGCGACAGTTAAAAATAACGCAGGGAGCATGGGTCTAGATACACTCCTCCAAAAATAAGGAATATCCAGCCCGACGACTTTCCAATAGTACCAATTCATTATGAAGCCGTTTCCGAGCAACATCGCGAGAGCCGTAGAAATGGCGGCACCGGGTATTCCCCATATCTGAAGAAATAGTAGGGTTAGGAAAACATTTACCACAGCAACAATAAGGTACATCACGCCCCTAAATAAGTACTTATTGATAACCTGCAAGATGGTAAGACCAACGGCCTGAATTAAATCTATAGTGAATGGAACCATAACAATGGCCGCAACAAGATACGAATCGAAATAGCCAGGGCCGGCCCATAGTTCAATAAAATCAGGGCCCAAAACAAGAAAAGCGCTCAATACAACACCCAAGATCAGAAAACTGATCTTGCCAACCTTGCTAAAAAGCTCGGAGATAGCCTTCATGTCCTTGTTCCGGTGGTAGAGCTCAGACACCCTAGGAAGAAAAACGGAAGAAGCTGCCGTACCTAACGCCATATAGGCAGAGTAAATCTGCGAACCAATAGAATAGATCGCAACAGCGGCAGCACCATACAGATAGCCCACTATAAGCTGATCGGTCTTCCAGAAAATCTGATCAGCAATTGCAACCAAAAGGAGAGAGCCGCTGAACCTGAACAAGCCTTTAACAAGGCCAAGGTTCCACTCCAGATAAGCAGAGCGAATTTTTAATACGAACTTCGTATACGCGCATTGCACAAGAGCGCAAGCCAAATTGGTCGCAAGCACCACAAAAGTAACCATGATGGCGTTTGGAGCAACCGGCAATAATAGGGCAACGATAATGGGTTGAGCAAGAAGCGATAGCAAACTCGAAACTTTCAGAAAAACAAAGCGTTCGAATGCAGTAATTACGGCGATTGAAATGCTGTTGAACATTGTGATGATTGTATTTATCCCCAGCACAAGAATCATAAAGAACAACTCGTCAAGCTGAACTGCCGCAAGAGATGATTGGTAAATAAATTTCGCAACAAAAGCCAAGACGAAAATAGATACCATCACGATAATGGAAATTACGACATAGAGTCTCTTGGCTATCCCCAGAACATTTTGCGCTTCATTGGATTCGCCTTCTGCGCGATACATGCAATAAAAGCGACCAACGCCAGCAGACAGCACGCCATTGATCGAAACAATGTACGACATTACCGAGCCAACGAGCTGATAGAGGCCATACTCTTCTTCGCCTATGCCATTCAAAAGCAAGGGGACATAAACCAATGAAACAACTATAGAAACGAAAGAATAGATGTAAGAAACTAGCATCCCAATCTTTCGACTGCTTTTTGAGGTAATTGATGTCATCGTTTTTATCAACCTATTTAGCTGTTGATTTGGCTACAACCCTGCCTATAGTGGAGAGCAATCTGCAAACTCCCCAATGACCGTTAATAGAGCAAACAAAAAAGGGGGTCTTTGCAATCTTCTCTTTCGAAAGATAGCTATTTTGCCGCCAATGCGGAAAATATGAATTCATCCAAGAGAAGAATACTTTCTTTACGTCGTCTAAATCGCAATGGTTGTTTATGGCTCTCTCGCTGCCCCATCTGAGAACATGCAAGATAGCCATCCATTCGATTTCCTCGGCCATTGCCTCTGATTCATACTCACAATGCCCAAAAACATACTCAAACGACTTCAAGATATCAAATGTCGATTCCGGATCAGGAGCATGCAAAACGCTATCAGGTCTTTGGACATAGTGATAAACAATCGAGCCAAATGATTCAGCAGATTTTGAATTTGCGGCGCACGCTAAAGCAGATGCAAGATCTTCACCGATTTTAAGCCCTTGGGCAAGTCCTCCCGCAAACTGACGAAGCAAATCAAGCCTATAACATTGTCTCCAGAGACCATCGCTATTGATCAGTAATTCTTTCTTAGAAATGGAGGTAAATCCCTCTTTCCATGGAGAAACGACGCCCAACACGCCGCCGCTCACCGATACAAGGTCGTATCCAAACGCCAAAACATCGACATCGGAAGCTCTCAGACGATCAACGACCTTGCGCATAGGCTCAACTTCGATGTAATCATCCGAGTCATGAAACAAAAGATACTCGCCCCTCGCTAAGCACATCCCGTATTCTCGAGCGGAATTCTGCCCTCCATTTTTTTTGTGATAGACGGAGACATCGCAAGAAGAGCCCCGAGATACACGATCAAGGTATCCAGCATGAACGGCATCGGAGCCATCGTCCACCACGATTACCTCCACATCTTCCACGGGAAGACGCTCGAGACGTTGAAGGCATTTCGAGAACAGAGATGGATCTGTGTTGTAAAAGGGAATAACGATTGTTATTACTTTATTTTGACTAGACATGGGCTACCCGAATCTAAGGACGTCGACAATACGCTCGCTGGCGTGACCGTCCCCATAAGGATTGGATGCTTGTGACATTTTCTTATATTCGCCCTCATCCGAAAGAAGCTTACTAAACTCCCGATAGATAGAGTCCTCATCAGTGCCAACAAGCTTAAGAGTACCAGCTTTGATCCCTTCGGGCCTTTCAGTGGTATCCCTCATCACAAGCACGGGCTTACCCAGACCCGGGGCCTCTTCCTGAATACCTCCAGAATCTGTAAGAATCAGATAGGAGGCGGCCATATAGTTATGAAAGTCAAGCACCTCAAGAGGCTCAATGATACGCAGCCGTTCAAATCCATCCAGCTCTTCGTGCGCGGCTTTACGCACAAGGGGATTCATATGAATGGGATAAATAGCCTTCGTATCAGGGTGCTCTTCCATGACACAGCGTATGGCACGAAACATCCGGTGCATGGGCTCCCCAAGATTTTCGCGTCTGTGCGCAGTGATAAGTATAAGACGACTGCCCTTAGCCCATTCGAGTTCTGGGCTTGTATACCCCTTTCTCACTGTTGTGCGAAGGGCATCGATTCCTGTATTGCCAGTAACCCATATTTTTTCAATGGGCTTACCTTCTTCTAGCAAGTTTCGTTTTGATGTCTCTGTTGGCGCAAAATAGAAATCGCAAATAATGTCAACGGCCTGTCTATTGAATTCTTCGGGCCATGGCGAAAAAACATCGTAAGTACGTAAGCCTGCTTCGACATGGCCCACTGGAATACGAAGATAAAAGCATGCTAGCGCCGCAGCAAATGAGGTCGTCGTATCACCATGGACCAAAACGATATCAGGATGTTCCTTGCAAAGCACCTCCTTAATCCTCGAAAGCACATCGCAAGTAACGTCAAAGAGCGTTTGGCCGGGCTTCATGATAGCGAGATCGTAATTAGGCTCAACATCGAATACACGCAACACTTGATCAAGCATCTCGCGATGTTGCCCAGTAACGACCACGAGCGTCTCAAAGTCCTCTGGGGCTTTTTTTAATTCATTGACAAGAGGACACATTTTGATTGCTTCAGGACGAGTGCCGAAGACGAGCATTATCTTTTTTCGCATACACCACACCTAAGAACGATTCCTGAAATATAAACGGAGAGCGTCACGAAGAGGCCCAGAATTACCTGTTTTGATTGCATGTCGCACACGCATGAGCAAACCTGCCGCCATGGGATTCCAATACGGATGCCTATTCAGAAAATCCCTTCTCTCCTGAAGCATCTTTTTTTCAATATCATCAATCCAAGAACCACTAAAATGGTGGATGGTTACGCTGTTGTCGGTCAAATTAATTAATCCCGTCTCATGGCTTTTCGGGCAAAACCAATCACTCGGATACAGCACAAATCCATCAATAACCTGAAGGGCATTATTCAGTTGCAACCCATGGGCCCTGCATGTTTTTGTGATTGCGACAACATTGGTCGACAAATCGTAAGAGCCATCGGGGCTAATAAAAGCACGATTCGAATAATCGTCCAGCAATTCATAAAACAAGGGAAAGCCCTTTTCGCATGCCATAATTCCCGTCGGCACCGATGAATCCGACTCGAACCCCGAAAAAGCATGATGTCCCAAAAAACCATCCAGCGGCTTTAGAACCTCAACATCGGTGTCCATGTAAATGCCGCCATAATTAACCAATACCCAGAGTCGAACATAATCACTAACAAAAGCCCATTTTTTCGCTTGATACGCCTCTTGCACATAACGATTGCATCGCAGGTCGAAATTCGTCTCATCCCAGCGAACAACCTCATAATCAGGGCAATACTTTTTCCACGACGCAACGCATTTCTTCGCTTCCTCCGGCATCTCCGCTCCGCCAAACCATATGTAATGAATTATTTTTGGTATCAATGGCTTGATCCTTCCAAACAACCAGAGAGACTATCTTTATAGTTTTATTGTAAATGCACCCAAACACCAGGAACTACAATGACCAACGAAAACCACGAGAACGTATACGCGACATTTTTAATAGGCGACGACTACGTCAAAGGCACATTGGCCCTGCATCAGAGCATTAAGGATACAGGAACAAATCATCCTTTTGTCGTTTTCACCTCTCAATGCAGCAACGACGTCATTGCACTACTCACCGACCAAGGATGTTTTGTTCATGAGGTAGATAGAGTAGCCCCTCCCAAGGAAATTGCCATCAAAAACCAAAAAGCCGGTTTTAGTCGGTGGAATGATACTTTTTCGAAGCTGAGCATCCTCTCGTTTACACAATTCAACAAAATAGTTCTCCTGGACTCAGATATGATGGTTGTATCCAACATCGATACACTGTTTTCCTCAAAACATATGTCCGCTGTCGCAGCAGGTCACCGGGCAAGACCCGACTGGGTCGACATGAACTCTGGCCTCTTGGTAATTAAGCCTTCGATCGAAGAATTCGACAGAGCCATCGGAATCCTAGAAGAGATAGGAAGCAACGAGAATCTTCTATCGAATTACCCTACCGGGATTGGCGACCAGGATATTATTCAGCTACTTTGCCAAGACTGGCCCTTGTCTGAACAATTACATCTTCCCGAATCATTCAATTTGTTCCAAGATTGCTTAACACGCTATGAAAAATGGGGGTTCATCAAAAAAGGGCAAACATTCATCATCCACTTCGAATTAAACCCTAAACCCTGGGATTACTCGTTCGCCGATTATGCCAAGGTTGTCTACAGAGCAATTCGATATAGATCGACAGCCGAAATTAATGCGATTTCGCACTACAGGGCGCTACTTGAATCGCAGCCCGTACTGCCTAAACAAAAAGTCACTAAATAGATGTCCACGGACTCGTACCTCCGGACGCAAATTCTAGAGCGGAGCTCTTCTCTCAATAGCCTTACCGTACTAAGGAAGTTACCCTATGGAAAAATGCTGGAATCCCTGGATTATTGAGAAAGTGAGAAAAGATATATCGGTCAAAGGCGTCAAAAGTTCGACGGGAAACTGGGTTGACGTCGTGCAGATCGAAAGCCCTGAGGCGCTCAGCCAGGCTATCGGCTACCTTAAGTACAATTCCGAAGGCACTGTTCTCTTACGAGGCCAACAGACTCTATATTCATCAGGGTTCCCACTTCCATCCGCTCTGAGAGCAAAAGATCCCGCATCGTGCAACGAGCTCATCGATAAGCTTATCAACATGTCAGGCCGATGGGAGAAAAAGCCCAACAAACACTTTGGCATTTATGACGATGTGCTACCTATTGGAAATGAGAATCTCATCAACATAGGGGTAAAACAATATTGTATAGAGCCTCTTCTCCAGCATTATGGAGTCAAAACCACTTGGCTCGATTTAACTGACTCTATTCCTTATGCCCTATATTTCTCTCTTGTCGAGTACGTCAAAGAAGAAAAATGCGAAAAAAGTCAGGCATCATCGATGTTCAACAATGTCAGAGTTAGGCTATCCAACAAAAACAAAGAGCCTTACTCCTATCTGTACGCCATCAACATTGGCAAGCTTACTAAACCCGACTACCGGAAGGGGATTGACCGACATGAAACCGGCTGGCTTATGGACGCGAGACGTGCTATTCCCTCACATTTTATTAGGCCCCATGCACAACATGGCCTCCTGTTTAAACCCTTATTCCCTACTTTTAGCAACGTAAGTCCCTGCTTTGTTGTCTTCAGGTTCAAGAAGAGCGATGCCGAAAAATGGATTGGAAACGGGACCATATTCAAGCACCGCTCTATCTACCCGCCCATTCGCTACATTCACCCAATAAGCGGACAGCAAGAGGCAGATTCAGGCCTATGCCAACTAGAGCGAAGCTTCAAAAAACTCGCAGAAGGGAAAATCAACACGGGAAACTACACAAAAGACCAGGTTCTCGAAGCGTTTTCCGATTTGACCAATTACATCTGTTAACCGAACGATTCCGCTGTCCTTCTTAACGCCGGTGCGGGGATGCAGGCAAATAACTGGCCCGAGGGGGATTCGGTTAGGGTGATTAACCGATGTAGATTTTCAGCAGCCGATTAAACAGCTCCCAGACGTGCAGCCGAAAATCATCCCGTAAGTTAATCAAACCTAACTCCGCAGCGACTCAGAAAGTATGTGAAAATTCCGCTTAATACGCCTCGTCAGAGAGCATTTTCCTTAAGGAAAATGGGGTTATGTTTCAAAAAATAAGGCTCTGTTAGACCAATATTGACATGCAAATAGCGTCCTAAAAAACGCCCGTCGTCACACAGACGGCGGGCGTAAGTGCAGTTCATGGATAATGGAATCGCCGTTTCATCAAGCCCAAATGCGCGTTAACTCTGAAATCGCATTGTTCGCCTGCTCCATTATTTCCAGCATGTAAGCTTCAATGTGGTTCCAATCAGGTTTTCCAGAGTTGTCCGTAGGAAGCAGGATTTCGTCCATGACCATGACCTCCATCCTCCATTTGTCCACATAGTCATATCGAGCTCCCGCCGCTTTTATCAAAGGAATAAAGAACAGGGCGATCTCCCGAGTCATAGCGAATTTCGGGTACAACACGACAACATCATCAGACGCAAGATAGGGCTCATCCTGGAAAAACGCCGCCCCGACACTGCCGTTGTAGCAAACGGTAAGCGTATTTGCAGGATGAATGTTCCCGACGTTGCCGACCATTGCGGTACATCCGTTGTTCTTTGCCGAAGCTCCGATAAACCGAACCTTTCCAGGTTTCATTTGGGCCCTTGTTAGCCGCTTGCCCTTTTTGGCATCGAATAGGTCGCCTATTGCGAAAGGTGCCCAATCGTCTGTGTCGATCCTGGCCATAGTCCTATTCCTTCTTCTCGATAGTCACTGTAACGTATTCCTCGTCTGTGCTTACGACGCTTGAGTACATGACCTTATCCAGCAGCTTCTCTCCAAATTCCCCTGTGTCGATACCTTGGCTGAACATTAAATAGTCCATTGCTGTTTTACGAAAGTCCTCTTCGGACACTTCGAAGGGTTTCTCGGGGGTCTGATAGGATAAATGATTTGAGGGGTTGATCCATTGGCAACTAGGATCGCCTGATTGCTTTCGGACCACATCGATCCAATGCTCTTCGATGTCGGCCCATTTCCCGTATACATCGTGACGACCCTTGTTCTTAACAGTCGCCAATCCATCTGACTCCATGTAGCAGCCGAAAAATTCCTTGCCACCTTGCGCGACGCCGGTTTCGAATACGAAGATGCTCGTTGTAACTCCAACTCCGAAAAAACAGGTCTTCGGGCAGTTTGATGACCTTTTCGAGACGGTGCTTCTCCAGGATCTTCTTCATCAGCGTTTTACTGGCTTTTTCAAGCTTTTTGTCTGGAAGAATAAACCCGCACTGCGTATGCTTCGGTACCGAATCCAGCACATTTTTCACAATCGTCATGCAGCCATATTTGGTTTCGTAGGGAGGATTCATTAGGACTTTCGTTATTTTCTTCGACCTTATCCATTCGCATGCATCGTCATATCTGGCATCGAGCTGCGCTAGATTTGTCTTTCCATCCTTGTGGATTAGCATATTTGCGCATGCGAGCGCATAGATTTCACGATCGAACTCGATGCCGAACAGCTGCTTGGTTTTTATCTCCGAGGCCTTTGGCGAGTTCGGGCCTCCGGCTTCGACGATCATGTTGGCCATCGCTTTCACCAGAAAACCGCCCGACCCGCATGTCGCGTCAAGGACATGGTCGTCTTTATCTACTTCGAGGATTCTGTACATGAAGTCAGTAATATGCTCAGGGGTGAAAACCTGGCCTTGCTCTGACTTCCCTTTGTACCGGTTGAACTCGTTGAAGAAGATCCCCATAACGTCTTCGCCGCGCCACTCGTTTGAATTTACGCACTCCGAAATCTCGACAACCCAATCTATGAAATCGTTGATTGCCCCCTGGTTGTCGCTCGCATTCATCTTGATGTCTGAATACTCCTCAAGCAAGATGTCTATTTTCTCGTTTTGCTTGCGGTTGGATTGGAGAGATTTCGACAGTGTTGAGTGAATCGACGTATGAAATGTCGCATAACCCAAGTCCTTCAAGCGCTTCAGTCCGCCACCATATCGCTCGGCCACTAATGCGCATGCGGTAAAAATCATGCGATGATATAGGTTTTTGATACCAAACTGGAAATGAAGACAATGGTTGATGCGCGCTGTAAGCTCGTAAATCAGCTCTTTGTCGATACTGTCGGCATCGTAAAAAGCTAAGTAGTATTCAACGGGTTGCAGTTCGTCGGGTGTTTCGATTTCCTCTTCGCCTTTGAACGCGCGAACCTTCTCCCCGTTGTACAGGATTCCGACGACCTTTTCGTACCGGGACTCTACGATGTGGATATCCTCGATTATGTCGTCCACCCACTTCTGGCCGGGAGGAACTCGCGTTGCTTTGGTTTCCAGAATCATTGCAACTTCGGATTTGTTCTCCGGAAGCCACCAGCCGTCTGGCTTGCGCAATACATGAGGGAATCCGAGCTGATTGAATGTGGTCAGCTGACCAACTCCAGCTTTTACCGACTCCCTGTCGGTAAGACCGAGGACTGATCTAGCTAGATCGCGTACCGCATCCTCCGTCAGGTCCCTAGGCATTACGACCACCTTCTTTCGGCAGCCGCAATGGTAGGCGCGAAGTGCCTACTCTCTCTCTATCCGCGATATTGACCGATGCTGCAAGTTCCTTCGGCGCGACCTTCATTTCGAAGGGCAAGCCGCCCTCGCGAATCATCGCGCGGAGGAACATGTTCACCGCGCTGGACATGGACAGCCCGAGCTCATCGAGGATGGCAGTCGCCTCCTTCTTCACCTCAGGCTCTATCCTGATGGTCGTTGCGGGTATGTTTGACGGCATGGCGGCTCCTAACTATCGTGTATGCCACGGTGCTGTCATTCTAGCGGACTCCGCTGCCTATACGGCCCGATAGTCCATATACGGCGGCTGCACGTTGAACAAGTCGCGGATGCGAACAGCGCAGGTGCCTCCTGCGAGTTGGCGTGCGACCGTCGACTCCGCCACGCGGGAGCCTGCCGTCACGAAGGTGCGGCCCCAGCGGAACCAGTCGAGGTAGACGGCGAGGTGCTTGGTGGAAACGCCCTTGAAACGCGCCATGAACGTATCGAGGAGCGAGTGGACGGTGTTGATGCGTTTGATCGTGCCAGCCGACCGGCTCTTGGCGCTGTAGGACTCATGGGAAGCGACGTTGAGCTCGGCCAGCACGTCAACGTAGGCATGCGCCTTGTCGGTGGCGACGACCGCGCCGGAGCCGATTCTGCTGCGCAGGGCGTCCATGGCGCGCTTTTTCGAGAGGTAGCCGCACCCCGACACCTCGAAGAACACGGCATCGGTGTCGCTCATCCCCGTCATGACGCAGATCTGCTCGCGCGACAGCCCTCGCTTGTGGATCTCCTTGCCGCGGCGATGGGCTTTCCTCGGCATCCTGAAGGAGCCCTTGGTGCGATTGCCCTTGAACGACTCGGGGAAGTATGTCTCATCAAGCTCGCACGCGCTTCCTTTCCCGACGTGGAACCCGGGCGAGTACGCCTTCAGGCACTCGATGAGCCTGTGGCGCATGGTGTAGGCGGTCTTGAGGCATACGCCGCAGCGGGCCGCGCATTCGCGGAGCGGAAGCGTCAGCACGAAGCACTCGGCATAGGCCATCCAGGTCTCGAGGGCCAGCTTGCTCGTGTTGAGGATTCGGTTGGTGGAGCCGGAGAACGTCCTGCTGTAATCGTGGCAGAGATACCGTTGCTCGCCGTTCTTGGACTTGCCCTTCTTCACGATGGCGACCGAACCGCAGCGGGGACAGCGCTCGACTTCATAGCCGTTGCCTGCAGCGTCGTCGAACATGGCGGCGCGGATGACGTCCTTGACGGATTCGATTGCACGGCGACGCTCGGACTGGCTGAGCGTCGCCGTGTTCTTCTTGAGGGTGATGACCAGATCTTCGGCGTTCATGATGCTCCAATGCCATAGTTTCTTTACTTATTAGATCACGGTGGCATCACCCATATGTCAATACTGGTCTAACAGAGCCAAAAATAATTACTCGTTGCGCAAACGTCACCCCAACTCAAAATAAGAAAAACACCTGCAAGTCGAGGCGCCACAACTTGCAGGTGTTTCAAAAATGCCACAACGCGAATCGAGCCAACCCACATAATTTGCGGCTACTTTCTGCAACGCAGCTCTTTGGCCGCATTATATTCTCTTACCACCGCTCTCTGGTCCTGTTTTTCTATGTCTTTCTTGGCTATTCTGTTCGCCTGAAAAGAAAGAGCAATTGCAATAAGAGAAAAAGCCAACGAAATAATGGGGATGGCGCACGTAATTATTTCCATTCGGAACCTCTTTTCGCAAATCAGTTATATATAACCACCGTAGTTCCAGCATAGATGTTGTCGTGGATCCACTTCGCGCTTGAGTAGGCCATACGGATGCATCCATGCGACAAGCTCTGACCAAGCTCGCTTTCCGAAGCAAGAATAGAGTGGAAGAAGTACCCTTGCCAAATCTGCGTGCAATAAATCGCACGCGAATCCGTAGAGAGGGCATCTCGCTTAAAGCCCGTCGTCCTGTAAGTGCCAGTTATGGTCGGCGTAGCAGGTGCACCCGTCACGCAACTCCAGTAATACCACATAGACCAATTTCCAGCTGAGCCACGGAACACGCCAACCTTATGGGTAGAACGATCAACAGCAATAAGCCATTGGGTGCCGCTGCTTGTTCCGGTAATGCGATTAAGCATCACCTGCTTGTCGGAAGGCATGGGCGGAACGTAAGTGGTTTCTTCAAAAGAAAACTTTTGCTTCGCCGAACCATCTTTTGCGCCAAGCTGAATATTGGAGCCATTGACCGCCGACCCACCAGAAACTTCGATAACAAGGTTTCTATTTGCCATTGAAGCTAAAGAAAATGCACCTTCACCCTGATATTCGATAATCCATTTTTGGGCAGCGGTTCCATTCCATGAATACTGCTGGATGTTGGCACCCGCAAACGCCTTGCCGTCTTTTACGTCAAGAGCCTTGCCATTCGCAGCATTGATTACGCGATAGGTGCCATCCCCGTTTTGATAAACGTTCCATTTCTGAGCGCCCGTGTCATTCGATGCCCATGATTGGATGTTCGCGCCATCCGAAGACGACCCATCCGCAACATCGATAACCTGGCCATAATTCAAAGAAGAATGAAGTGCATAGGTTACGCCCCTCACCGGATCCGCCTCCTTAAGGAAGAAGCGCTGGGCATTGCTGCCATTGCTGCTATATACCTGGATATTGGCTCCATCAGTGGTTGAGGCATTCGAAACATCAAGAACGGTTCCCGTCCCTACGTTCTTCAGAATATAAGCACCAGCCTCAATAGAAGCAGGGGTCCATAGCTGATATTCCGAATTTTCGTCATAGGCTTTCTGACAAACGTTGTTTCCATTCACTGCCAGATATTTCCCCGACTTAATCGACTCAAAACGGTAGGTATTGCCCGCGTGCTCAGCTTTACTTACCTTCCATTTTTGGGCAAAAGTGCCATTCGAGGAGTACAGCTGCACGTTTGCCCCATCGGAGGTAGATCCATCCGCAAGATCAAGGACCTTACCCTCGTTAAGAGCAGTTGCGAAGGAGTAAATACCTTCAGCAAGCAAATCGCTCTTCTCCACGAGATTGAACGAACTTGACGAGGTATTGCCAACTACCTTTTCGCCACTTGCCACAGAATTCAAATCTAAGGACAAGGAATTTGCGACGCATTTGAACGTATATGACCCATCCTCGCCTTTAACTACGCTGAATTTCTGAGCATCGTCATTACCGACAGACTCCTGCACTACTGGGACACCGGGAACAATGCTTCCGTTCTGCATTTCGATAGCCTTACCGGAATTGGCGGAAATGATGCGGTAGCACCCATCCTTGTATTCGAAACGGAACAACTGAGCAAGCGTTGAATTCGAGCTGTAGAGCTGAATTTTCGCGCCGTTGCTCCTAGAGCCATCGGCCACATCGAAACGAAGGCCCCCATTGGAAGTCGGAGCAATCTCGTACCAACCATCCAAATGAAGGTCCGCGCAGGGTTCAACCTTTTCATGTTCAACCGAAACCAGGCTGAAGCGCTGGGCGGCGGTGCCGTTGGAGGCGTAGAGCTGGAGCTTCGCGCCGTTGGAGGCGGACGCGTTGGCGACGTCGAGGGCCTGGGACTCGTCAAGGGCCGAGCGGATGGAGAGCCCGCCGGAGTCCCTCAGCACGGCCCACCTCTGGGCCATGGTGCCGTTGGAGCCCCACTGCTGCACGGCGGTGCCGTTCGAGCACTTGCCGTCCGTGGCGTCGAGCGCCTTGCCGGACTTGACGGAAACGATGGAGTAGAGGCCCGTCTCGTCGTCGTAGGTGAAGCGGAAGGCCTGGGCCTCGGTCATGTTGGAGTCCCAGATCTGCAGGCGCGCGCCGTTTGCCGTGGAGCCGCCCGTCATGTCGAGGACCTTCCGCCCGCCCAGGCCGGAGGACACCACGTACACGCCGTCGGCGACGGTGCGCTCGTGCTTGGAGCCGTCGAGGACGAAGGACTGGGAGCCGGAGCCGTCGAGCTGCCAGCACTGGGCGTTGGAGCCGTCGGCCACGGTGCTGCCGGACAGGTCGAGGGCCAGGCCGTTGGCCTTGGA
>OGQH01000954.1_pt1 | contig 29688 bp, 30 predicted proteins | sample 1553181 | NCBI WGS metagenome assembly OGQH01 (sample SAMEA2579946, study PRJEB22360) | human gut metagenome | biome: human gut; feature: human-associated habitat; material: faeces | place: Denmark | collected 2008/2010 | reverse complement strand
TTAAGACACCGCCCTTTCACGGCGGTAACAGGGGTTCAAATCCCCTTGGAGTCATTTTTTACTAATGAATTGCATAGTATAGACTATGGCGACATAGCCAAGTGGTAAGGCGTGGGACTGCAACTCCCTGATCATCAGTTCGAGTCTGATTGTCGCCTCTCTAAGGATCTCATAAGTTTCGGCTTATGAGATTTTTTGCATTTATGGAGAATATCTGTTTTCATAAAAATGTATTTATGCTATAATATGCATAAACAATGAGCCGTGCTGTACGGAAGGATAGAAAAGAACTGTGCTCGCACAAAGTTCTTTTCTGGACTTTCGGATGATAGGGCGAACGCCCTCATGCACGGATTAAGACAGGCAAAGCAGGGTAAAAGATATGAGAAAAAAATTCATGATAAAGATGGCTTCTATTGGGGCAGTGGTTCTGCTAGCTGCCGGAATGGCTGCGTGCGGAAAAAAGACGGAAGCAGTAATTACAACAGATGGTGAAGAATTTTCCGAACCGGAAAAGGAATATCCTACCGTGGCACAAAGCCGTGCCAAAAAGTTTTCATATAATGATTTAACAGTAGGAAAACTCGAGTATCTGATGACAGAAGATGAAGTGATAAAGATTTTAGGCGAGCCGGTCACATCGTATAATGCGAATGAAAAAAGCACGGCAGCCCAGACGGAAGTCGTCAAAGAAAAAATTTATTCGTATAACGAGCTGACACTTATTTTTTCGGAAATTAAGGGGAAATATGTTTTGACGGCGGCAGCTTCGGTCGGAGAAAACGATACTTTTTCAAGAGGTCTTAAAGTCGGAGATTCCGTAGATAAAATTTATGATGGATATTACAGGGATGCCGACTATATGAATCATACCTACTATTCTGACGATAAGACTGCGGTTATGGGCAAGATGCTTTATGGCAGCTTTACTATGGATGCATTGGAAAATGTCAAGACAAAAGACAAGGTAGAATATGGCGTGATTAATTATAATGGGGCTTCATCACTTGAAACAGCTGAAACGTATATTGTAGAGTTTACGTATTTTGAACCGCCGTATCAGAGCGGTATTGCAGCAGTGACGGATGATTTCGCCCAGATTGCATTTGATATTGATGATAAGGGTATCATTACGGCAATCCGGTGGTATTATTATCCGGAAGAAGAATCCGCGGAATAAAGCTTATTAAAGGGCAGAAAGCAGCGCTTTTAATAAATAAATGAACAAAATAATATACGATAAAGGAGTATGAACAAAATGAAATCAACAACATTAGTCATCATGGCAGCAGGAATGGGAAGCAGATTCGGGGGCGGAATCAAGCAGCTTGAAGCAATGGGTCCAAACGGCGAAATTATCATGGACTATTCCATTTATGATGCTATTGAAGCAGGATTTAATAAAGTAGTTTTTGTAACAAGAAAAGATTTACTTGCAACATTTAAGGAAGTTATCGGTGACAGAATTGCAAAGGTCATTCCTGTAGAATATGCATTTCAGGAACTCTCAGATGTACCGGAAGGATTTTCTGTACCGGAAGGCAGAACAAAGCCATGGGGAACAGGTCAGGCGGTTCTTGCATGTAAGGGTATTGTCAATGAGCCGTTCCTTGTAATTAATGCAGATGATTATTACGGAAAAGAAGCATTTAAGCTGATTCATGATTTCCTTGTATCAGACCATGCTGAAAAGGCAGAAAAACAGTATGACTTCTGTATGGCAGGATTTATCCTTGGCAATACATTAAGTGATAATGGTGCCGTTACAAGAGGAATCTGCGTTGTTGATGAAAATGAACATTTAATCGGTGTCAATGAAACAGGTGGCATTGTAAAGACTGCAACAGGTGCAGCATGCGATGACAAGGACGGCAACCAGACAGCATGTGACCCGGCAAGCCATGTATCCATGAATATGTGGGGCTTTACACCGGATTTCTTAGACGAACTTGAAAGCGGTTTCCGCACATTCTTATCAGAGCAAAAGGAAGGCGATATTAAGAGCGAATATCTGCTTCCTACGATTGTAGACCAGTTAATTAAGTCCGGCAGAGCCAATGTATCTGTTCTTGAAACAACAGATAAGTGGTTTGGTGTTACATATAAGGAAGATAAGCCGGTTGTAGTAGAGTCTATTAAGAAACTGATTGCAGAAGGAAAGTATCCTGAAAAACTGTACAAATAATAAGGAGTAAGGGCAAATGAAAAAGTTTGCAAGATGTGTTCTCATATTAATATTTGTCATCATTGTCAGCGGTGCCTGCGGTTATTTTTACGAAGACAAGACATTGACAACGATGTATACCTCAACAACACAGCTTTATGTAGTACCGGGAGAGGAAAATGAAGCAACTGTCAGAGCAGTAAATGGCGGACTCAAAGATGATTTTATCATTGTTTTTAAGAGCAATGTTGTTATTCAGGAAGCGCAAAGAATTGCAGGAACATCAGAAGATATTGCATCATATCTTACGGTGTCTTCACCGGCAAACAGTAATATCGTTGAGATTACCTGTACCAATCCGGATCAGAATACGGCAAAACAGTATGTGGATGCGGTTGCAAAGACTGCATTAAAGACAACCAGCATTATTCCGGTAAAGTCCATTCAAATTTTATCAGAAGGAACCTCTACGAATACACCGGTGAAGCCGGATTTATACCGTAATACGCTGATGATTGCAGGCGCGTGCGGAGCAGTCTGTGCAGTGCTTGAAATCATTATTGTCCTGATACTGTGTGCATTTAAAAAGCCGGAAGACCATTCAGATGATGAATTTGAATATGAAAAATATTACGGCAAATATGCAGCCTTGCGTGCACCGCAGCCACAGCAGTTTATTGATGATAAAAAGCATGAGGAAGAAAAGCGGGAAGATGACAATGTAAAACAAAGCCATGAGCCGCAGCCACAGAAAAAACATTCTGAACCGCAGGAAATGAAAGACATTTTAGAAGATTTTGACGAAGATTATGCGGAAGAAGATGAAGATGTGTTTGCCGATGACGCTTTAGAAGACGAAGATGAACCGGAAGAAGCGAAGGCATTACAGGAAGCGGCAATTACGCAGGAAGAAGCCGGACAGGAACCGGATTCACAGATGAAAGTTTCACAGCAGGAAGAAAAACAGGAAGTGGCAGAAACGTCAGAGGACACTCATCCGGATACAGAGGAAGATGTATTTGCAGATGCCACATCTGATGATGATGAAACTGATGATGAATTTGACGGTGATATCTTGGAAGGCGATGTCGTAGAAGATAATGACTCAGACGATGATGTTATACAGGAAGACGTTGTAGAAGAAGATATCGTGGAAGATGTTTCAGACGAAGCTGCTGCAGCAGAAACCGGAACGGATAAAGCGAAGGTGGCGGAAGTACCGGAAGAAACCGCAATTGATATATACCGCGTGGGACAGCAGTCCAGCAGCCGGGTAATTGCAAGAATTCAAAAGTAAAGGCAGGTTTTGTAAGTGTTTAGTGTTAATATTGATAAATTAATAAAAATGACACCGCTGGAAGCAGAAAGCTATGCAAAAGCTGCGGATTCACTGGAAAATCTGCTTGCAGATAAAGGAAATATGCTGGCGGTTGTCGGCAGCGGCATGAGTTCTTTTAAACTTGCAGCGGCATTTATGGAAAAAGAAAAACGTGTATTATTTGCCGATGCAGATTTTAGTCAGGAAGTTTTTTTGGGAAAATATAAGCTTGGCAAAAATTTAAAAGGCATTTTTGATTATACACAGGGTGAGGGTACTGCCAAAGATATCATCTGTGTAACAAACCGTGAAAAACTGGATGTTGTGTTTACGGGAAATGTTGAAAACCTGCGTTTTGACGGCACAGCTTTAAAGACGGTGCTTGAAGAATACGCAAAGGAGTATGATCTTGTAGTTGTGCAGTCTGATGAACAGGGCAGAACGGCCGGTGTATGCGATGCAGCCGTTCTGATACTGGAGGAGTCACAGTACAGTGAACTGACTGCCGAAACAAGAATAGCAGAACTTGACAAAAACGGATGTACAGTGTTAGGTGTGATTATTGATGAATGATAAAATGGAGCAGTTTGTAAAATGGGTGGAAGAATCGGATAATATAGTATTTTTTGGCGGCGCAGGCGTGTCCACAGAAAGCGGGATTCCGGATTTTCGGAGTGTGGACGGTCTGTATCATCAGAAATATGACTATCCGCCGGAAACCATTTTAAGTCATTCTTTTTATATGAGGAAACCGGAAGAATTTTTCCGCTTCTATAAAAACAAGATGCTTTTTCCAAAGGCAGAGCCTTCCACAACGCATAAAAAGCTGGCCAAACTGGAAGCAGACGGAAAGTTAAAAGGCATTGTGACCCAGAATATTGATGGTCTGCACCAGAAAGCGGGCAGCCGTCATGTCATTGAACTACACGGTTCGGTATTGCGCAATTACTGTGAGCGATGTCATCAGTTTTATGGACTGGATGCCATTTTACAAAGTGAAGGAGTTCCGAAGTGCAGCTGCGGCGGAAGAATCAAACCGGATGTCGTATTATATGAAGAAGGACTTGATGAAGAAAACATTGAAGAGGCAGTCCGTTTAATCCGGGAAGCCGACATACTCATTGTAGGCGGCACTTCGCTGGGGGTTTATCCGGCAGCCGGGTTGATTGATTATTACCGCGGACATAAGCTGGTACTTATCAATAAATCCGAAACACCGTATGATAACCGGGCAGACTTGCTGATTCATGATGCCTTAGGTGAGGTATTTTCAAAAATTGGATAAACAGGAGTGCATATGGATTATCAGGTTGGAGATATTGTACAACTCAAAAAAAAACACCCCTGCGGAAGCAGTGAATGGGAAATTTTACGCGTAGGGGCAGATTTTAAGCTGAAATGCTGCGGCTGCGGTCATGAAATAATGGTCAGACGCTCGCTTGTAGAAAAGAATACAAAAAATTTAAAAAAGGCTTGAAATCATTTTAGATATATGATAAAATCGTATATTGTGATATATATTCCTTGTTCCTCTCTAATAGAGGGACCAACAAGACCAGAAGGAGGTGCGACGTAGAATGAATAAGTATGAATTAGCATTAGTTGTTAGCGCAAACGTCGATGAGGAAGTAAGAAATGCCACAGTTGAACAGGTGAAAGAATTAATCACTCGTTTCGGCGGTACAATTACTGACCCGGGTACATGCGAAAAGAAGAAGCTTGCATACGAAATCCAGAAGATGAGCGAAGGCTTCTACTGCTTCATTAAGTTTGATGCAGATGCAGCTTGCCCTGCTGAAGTAGAAAGCAGAATTCGTATCATGGAAAATGTAATCAGATTCTTAATCGTAAAAGACGGAGAATAATTGATTTTGATGTTTGGCTTACAACTCTTTGAATAGAAGAGGAGATTAAGTATGAACAAAGTGATATTAATGGGTAGACTGACCAGAGAACCGGATGTTCGTTATTCACAGAACTCTGACGGCTCTATGGCAGTTGCAAGATATACATTGGCTGTAGACAGAAGACGTGCTAGAACCAATAGCGACGGCGCTGAGCAGACTGCTGATTTTATCAGCTGTGTTGCATTTGGCAGACAGGGTGAATTTGCTGAAAAGTATCTTCATCAGGGAACCAAGATTGCCATTACCGGCAGAATCCAGACAGGAAGCTATACGAATAAGGACGGACAGAGAGTTTACACGACTGATGTAGTTGTTGAAGAACAGGAATTTGCAGAGAGTAAATCTTCAGCAGCAGCAAATAGTGGTGCTGCCTATACACCATCAAGACCGGAACCAAGTGCGGCAGCCGGAGATGGATTTATGAATATTCCTGATGGAGTGGAAGACGAAGGTTTACCTTTTAACTAAAACAGGAGGTAAATGAAATGCCAGAAAAGAAGTCTGAAAGACCAGAAGGTCAGATGAGAAGAAGACCAATGCGCAGAAGAAAGAAAGTATGTGCATTTTGTGCAGATGCCAACAAGGCTCTGGATTATAAAGATGTTGCTTTATTAAAGAAGTATGTTTCTGAAAGAGGAAAAATCCTTCCAAGAAGAATCACAGGAAACTGTGCAAAGCATCAGAGAGCTCTTACAGTAGCTGTTAAGAGAGCAAGACACGTAGCATTAATGCCATACAGCATTGATTAATTAGTGGATTGAAAAGCCATGATATCGAAAGGTATCATGGCTTTTTTGTTTACTTTAAATACGAGAAATGATATAATAGTATCACTTTAGGGTTATTGGAGAAGTTGCGATGTTTAATAAAAATGACGGAACCAAAGCGTTTAAACCGGTTGGCAGACTGCGGGTATTTTTTGCGCTGCCGTTTTATATTGCTGTCCTGCTGATTGTGTTAAATATAGTTTTATATTTTATTGACTTTCCGGCGGCAACAGTCATGTCTGTATTTATGGTATTTTATATTGCCATTTATTTATATATGCAGCTGGCATTAAAACCGGGCATTATGCACGATATTATCGCTTTTTCATCGAATTATTCACAGGTGCAGCGGCAGCTTTTATATGAGCTGAGTGTGCCATACTGCCTGTTAGATACCAATGGCAGAGTGATGTGGCTGAATAAGGCAATGTGTGCCTGCATTAATAAGAAGAAAGATTTCAAGAAAAACATATCAACGCTTTTTCCTGAAATTACTGCCAACATTTTCCCGACAGGAGAAGAGCCGAAGGAAGTACGCATTACGTATGAAGAGCGGGATTACTGTGTGGAAATGAAGCGGATTAGCGCCGATATGCTGTTACAGGATGTCGGACTGGTGGAAAGTGACGATAAAGACTCGTTTATTGCACTGTATATGTTTGATGAAACCGATGTCAATATGTATCTTCAAAAGTTAAATGACGAACAGTTTGTTGCAGGGCTGATTTATATTGACAATTATGAAGAAGCCTTAGAGAGTATTGATGATGTGCGCCGTTCGTTATTTATCGGTCTGATTGACAAGCGTGTCAACAAGTATTTTGCAACCGGAGCGGCAGTTGTGCGGAAACTGGAAAAGGATAAGTATCTGGCAGTTTTCCGGTATAAATATTTAGAAAAGCTGCTGGCGGATAAATTCAGCATTTTAGAGGATATTAAAAGTGTAAAAATCGGCAATGAGATGACACTGACTTTAAGTATCGGTATTGGAACGGGTGCAGACAATTATGCGGGAAATTATGATCTGGCAAAAGCTGCAATGGATCTGGCACTGGGACGCGGCGGCGATCAGGCAGTGGTCAAAAAGGGTGACAAGATTTTATATTACGGCGGTAAGAGCCAGCAGATGGAGAAAAATACCCGTGTAAAGGTGCGTGTAAAAGCGCATGCGTTAAGACAGATTTTAGATACAACGGACAATGTGCTTGTTATGGGACATAAGCTGGCGGATATTGATTCCTTTGGTTCGGCAATCGGTATTTATACCATCTGCCGCAAGCTCGGCAAAAATGTGCATATCGTCATCAACGAGGTTACAAGCAGTGTCAAACCGTTTATGAAACGTTTTATTGGCAAGGACGAATATCCGGAAGATTTATTCCTTTTAAAAGAGGAAGCACCGGAGTATGTGGATGCGGCAACGGTGGTAATTGTGGTCGATGTCAATAAGCCGCAGCTTACGGAATGCCCGGAACTGCTTGATAAATGTAAAACCATCGTTGTATTTGACCATCACAGACAGTCCAGTGACCAGATTACGGGAGCGGTGCTGTCTTATGTAGACCCGTATGCCTCTTCCGCTTCTGAAATGATTACGGAAATGATTCAGTATGTGGACGATAACATTAAGATTAAGGCATTTGAAGCTGATGCATTGTATGCCGGTATCAATATTGATACGGATGGTTTTAATAGTAAGTCAGGACCAAGAACATTTGAAGCGGCAGCATTTTTAAGACGGCATGGTGCGGATGTGACGCGTGTGCGTAAAATGCTCCGCAATGATATGGACGAGTATAAGGCGGTCGCACATGCGGTTAGCAGAGCGGAAGTATACCGTGATGCATTTGCAATTGCAATCTTTAATGGCGAAGGACTGGAAAGCCCGACAATCGGTGGTGCAAAAGCGGCAAACCAGCTTTTGGATATTTCGGGAATTAAAGCCTCATTTGTCATTACAGAATATAATGAAAAAATTTATATCAGTGCAAGGTCTATTGATGAGGTCAATGTCCAGCTTGTCATGGAAAAATTAGGCGGCGGCGGGCATATGAGCATTGCCGGAGCACAGCTGACAGGCTGTACCGTTAAAGAGGCGGTCGACACCATCAAAGAAACACTGGATAATATGCTTGCGGAAGGAGAAATATAGAAATGGAAGTTATTTTATTAGAAGATGTAAAGTCATTGGGTAAAAAAGGTCAGATTGTAAAGATTAATGATGGCTATGCAAGAAATTTTGTACTGCCAAAGAAGTTAGGTTTAGAGGCAACACCAAAGAATTTAAACGATTTAAAATTGCAGAAAGCAAGAGAAGCCAAAGAAGCAGCAGAAGAATTACAGGCAGCAAAGGAGCTGGCAGTAAAGGTAGAAGAAAAGCCGGTACGTCTGACCATGAAGACCGGTGAAGGCGGAAAGACATTTGGTACAATTTCAACAAAGGAAGTTGCTGCCGCTGCAAAAGAGCAGCTGGGTCTTGATATTGATAAGAAGAAAATGAAGCTGGACGAGCCGATTAAGACACTGGGTAATCATATTATTACTGTAAAGCTTCACAAAGATGTTACAGCAAAACTCACTGTTTCAGTAGGGGAAAGTAAATAATGGACGATATTGCAATCACCAGAATTATGCCAAACAGCCTGGAGGCGGAGCAGTCTGTGATTGGTTCAATGTTAATGGACAAGCAGGCGATTATCAGTGCCGGCGAAATTCTTTCGGCAGACGACTTTTATCACAGACAGTATGGAATTATGTTTCAGGCCATGGTTGATATGAACAATGCGGCAAAACCGGTGGATATTGTTACCTTGCAGGAAGCACTCAAGGAAAAGGATGTACCGCCTGAGGTTTACAGTCTTGAATTTATCAGGGAACTGCTGGCAGCCGTGCCGACATCTGCCAATATCCGGCATTATGCGACGATTGTAAAGGATAAGGCGATTTTAAGAAACATTATCCGGGTCAATGACAGTATTGCAACAGCGTGTTACGAGGGTAAGGAAAGTACAGAAGATATTCTTGCCGATACGGAGAAACGTATTTTTGAACTCGTAAAAAATAAAGGCGGACATGAATATATGCCGATTGATAAAGTTGTATTGGAAGCACTGGATAAGATTTCCATAGCTGCCAAAAACAGAGGTGCAGTTACCGGTGTGCCGACCGGATTTAAAGATCTGGACACGTATTTATCAGGCTTACAGCCGTCGGATTTTGTACTGGTTGCGGCGCGTCCGTCTATGGGTAAGACAGCATTTGTCTTAAATGTGGCGGAAAATGTGGCGATTAAGCAGGGCATTACAACAGCCGTATTCAGTCTGGAAATGTCCAATGTACAGCTTGTTAACCGTATGCTCAGTCTGGAATCGACCGTTGATGCGGATAAAATCCGTAAAGGTCGTCTGGATTCCAATGACTGGGGTAAGCTCATTGAAGGCGCCGACAGTATTGCAAAATCGCAGCTGATTATTGACGATACGCCGGGTATTTCGATTGCGGAGCTGCGCTCAAAGTGCAGAAAGTACAAAATGGAAAATAATCTCGGACTGGTAATTATCGATTACTTACAGTTAATGAGCGGAAACGGAAAGACGGATTCCAGACAGCAGGAAATTTCGGATATTTCCCGTTCATTAAAGGCACTTGCAAGAGAACTCGATGTGCCGGTGGTAACGCTTTCACAGCTCAGCCGTGCGGTAGAACAAAGACCCGACCATCGTCCGATGCTTTCGGATCTGCGTGAATCGGGTGCAATTGAGCAGGATGCCGACGTTGTTATGTTTTTATACCGTGATGATTATTACAATAAGGATACAGACATTAAAGGCATTGCGGAAATTATTATTGCAAAACAGAGAAACGGTCCGATTGGTACGGTAAAAATGGCGTGGATACCGGAACAGACCCGTTTTGCGGATTTACTCACAAAAGAACAGATTCCACACTGATGAAAAAAATATTTTTAATATCAAAAAAGAACCGGAAACAAGGAATATCCTTTATTTCCGGTTCTTTTTTTGTGTCTTGAAACACGTTTAATGAATAGTTGTATGTAGTCTACTGTGGGTTTGGAGCGCCTACAGGACAGACACCGGCACAAGCGCCGCAGTCTACACATACATCAGCATTGATTTCCATATGAGAAGCGCCTTCAGAGATAGCTTCTACAGGACATCCAGCTGCACAAGCACCACAATTGATGCAGTCATCGTTAATTACATATGCCATGATTCAATCCTCCTTAGATTTTGTTAGTTCATTATACGATATTTACAGTTAAAATTCAACTATCGGATAATAGTTTCTTTGTTAAGAGTATAAAAAAATGCAACATCTTTATAAAAAATGGTGCGTTTGCGGAAAGCAATTTGTTTCTGAACGAAACAAATTGACATAATGATAAAAACAAGGAGGTAAAAACCTCTGCTCCTGCATGGGGCAGTCGCATTTTTCCTTCGGAAAAACAAGGAGGTTTGTATGTTAAAGCTTACGTTAAGGCCGGGTGAGTTTATTGATATCGGTGATAATGTCCGGGTGATATTTTCGGGCGGTTCGGCAAATAACATTCATTTGCTGGTAGATGCTCCGAGAGAAATCAATATTGCAAGAAGTTCAGCCGCAAAGAAAAAAGACACGACAGAACCGGGTGCAGGCAGATACTACAAGGAAAGTGGTATTTCTGATGAGGCACAGAAAGAGATTGTAAGTATTCTGATGCGTGAAAAACGTAAAAATGCAGCCAGACGTACACAGGAAGAAGCGTAAAATGCAGCAATACACAATAACAGCGGTAATATGCGGGTGAACCTAGGCGCCTGCTTATTATAAATCAAAGGGAACGGATTTCCCGCAAAAAAATATTTTTACACACATGGAGGTAAACAAATATGGTAGTACAGCACAATATTACAGCGATGAACGCAAACAGAATGTTAGGCGTTACAACAAACGGACAGTCTAAGTCAACAGAAAAGTTATCAAGCGGTTACAGAATCAACCGCGCCGCAGATGATGCAGCCGGACTTTCAATTTCTGAAAAGATGAGAAAGCAGATTCGTGGTCTTTCACAGGCTTCAACTAATGCACAGGATGGTATTTCCTGCGTACAGACAGCAGAAGGTGCTTTAACAGAAGTACATTCTATGTTACAGCGTATGAATGAACTGGCAGTACAGGCTTCTAACGGAACAATGTCAGAAGACGACAGACAGAATGTTCAGGATGAAGTAGACCAGTTAGTAAGTGAAATTGACAGAGTTTCAGAAACAACAAAGTTCAATGAAACTTATCTGTTAAAGGGTGATGATTCTAAGGTACAAATTTCAAATAAAGTCTATGCATCTCCTCAGATGTCACTGGTAGAAGATGCAATGGCTGACGGCTCAAAACTTGAAGTAACAACAGAAATGGACGCTACAGGTAAGACCGTGTATAGATTTACATCAGGTATTAAAGAAGGTGATACATGGGCAGGTAAGAAAGTTGTATCGGATACTGCAACAGCAGGTGCAGGTGAGATTACAGAAACTAAAGCAAAAGAGGCAGAATTAGCAGCAATGAATAAAGTTATTACTACATATGCAAGTGAAATGGGTATTAATGCTGTAACGCTTGTTGATGGTGATAATAATGTTACATCTACATCAAAGACATTTACGTACAGTGACAGTGTGAATTTAAGTCTTCATGTTGGTGCAGATTCCGCTTCTACAAACAAGATTTCACTGGATATTGAATCCATGAGTTCAGATTATCTTGGTGTAAAGGGTATTAAGGTATCAGGAAAGACTGCTATGCAGGCTACCGGTGCAATTGACACAATTGCAGATGCTGTAAAGAAGGTTTCTAAGCAGCGTTCCGCATTAGGTGCTGTCCAGAACCGTCTGGAGCATACAATTTCTAACCTTGACAACGTTGTTGAAAATACAACATCTGCTGAATCACGTATCCGTGATACAGATATGGCTGAAGAAATGGTTAGCTACTCAAAGAACAACATTCTTATGCAGGCAGGTCAGTCTATGCTTGCACAGGCTAATCAGCAGAATCAGGGTGTTCTTTCACTTCTTCAGTAATTTAAGTTATCTTAATGATTTAAATTATTTTAGTGATTTTAGACCTTTTGGCAGACGGTTCAAGCCTGCCAAAGGGTCTTTTTTGCTGTTATGAACAGTAATTATAAAAATATATAATAAAAAGTATATTATTCATGTAATTTACTATTGCAATATAAATGATATTATGTTATTATTTCAATAGAAAATATTCTAAGAACGAATTTAAGCACGGTTTTTTATAAAGATTATGTGTTTAAAGTCTGATTTATATTTGAAATCTAAATATTTAGATTTCGTCTGTATTTTCTATCACGTTTTTGGAATTTACTGCGGATTTAGACCCTTTTATAATCCGTTTTCATTCCAAAAGATTTGAAAATTTTAGAAAATTCATCAAAACGCTTGTCGACAATCCCACAAGTCCAGTATAATAAAAGAAAGGAACCAATGCATGGATAATACACCTTACGATGATGTATTCCGTACACTTTTAACCGACTGTACGGAGTTAATGATTCCGGTCGTCAATGAAATTTTTCATACAAAGTACACCGGAAAAGAAACCATCTGCTTGCTGCAAAATGAGCATTTTATTAAAATGCCGGACGGCAGTGAGCAGGAACGGATTACAGATTCCAGCTTTGAAATTATCAGCGAAGAAACAGCACCGATAGCACAGGGACAGAAAAAACGATATCACATTGAATGTCAGAGTACCGAGGACGGCACCATGATTGTGCGAATGTTTGAGTATGATACACAGCTTGCATTAGAAAACAGAGAGTTTACATCAAATATTTTGACAGTACAATTTCCGGATTCAGCAATTGTGTCGCTTAGACATACTAAAAATACGCCGGAAGAAATGACGGTTAAAGTCTTAACTCCGGGCGGAAAGGTATCCTATACCGTGCCGGTATTAAAGGTAAAACGTTATACGATTCATGAATTGTTTGAAAAGAAACTGTTTTTTCTGATACCGTTTCATATTTTTGCATATGAGAAAGATTTTAAAGAATTGGAAGAAAACAAGAAAAAGTTAAAGCAGCTGGAAGCAGAATATGCTTCCATCAGGGAACGGCTTGAAATCGCCTGTCAGATGGGTGATTTGAACAGATATGCTAAAGCTACTATTCTTGATATGTCACGTAAAGTCATAGAACATCTTGCTGTCAAATATAAAAATGTTGCGAAAGGGGTGAGCCGGACAATGGGCGGAAAAGTATTAAATTATGAAGCAAAAGATATTTTAAACCGTGGACGCCGTGAAGGACGCGCAGAAGGACGCCGCGAAGGCGAAGAATATACTAAAATTCAGATTGCCACAAAACTTCTTAGTATGGGGAATGACATAAAATCTGTCGCAGAATTAGCTGAATTGCCACAGGAAACCGTAGAAAAACTGGCGCAAAGTATATCAAAAGAAGAAAAATAAGATTGCAAAGCAGCGTGAAATCAGGTTTATTATCAGCATGGACAAAAAAGGCTACACGTTTTAAGAAATACCCCGCAGGGTATAAACAGAAATGTAATACGCTGCGGGGTATTGTAGTTGATAAAATACGATATTAAACAACAGATTTCCATGCATCAAGGATTTTCGTGCATTGTTCCACGTCAATATCGGAAACAGCCGTCTTTAGCTGATTTAAAAATTCCTGCTGGTTGTCAGGATAGATAAAGTGTGTCATTTCCTCCAGCGTAGATTCCATGGTATCGCTGTTCAGATTATCAATTGCATCATACATGGCATAAAAAAGCTTCTCCAGAACCGGTGCAGTAATCGTTTCCTGTGCGGAGATTTTTTCTTCCTTTTGAAAATATGGCTGCAAAATAGACTGGTATTGTAAATAATCATGAAGGAGGGAAGCAGTCTGTTCATGAATGAGTGCCGCATCTTGTCTGGAACCGGCAAGTTCCAGACGGGCAGCGGATTCGGCAAGGTCAGTCGCACCAATCTGTCTGGAAGCGCTTTTTAATGCGTGGGTTTCAATGGTATAGGCGTGCCAGTCTTCCTGCTGCTCATATTTCTTAATCAGTTCTGCCTTCTGTTTAATGACACGGTAGTAATCTTTTAGAACGGTCATATATAACTGCGGGCTGCCAAGAAGCTGTATGGCGGCTTTTGTATCAAGTCCCTCAATCGCCGGAAGTGCTTGCGTATTGTCCGCAGCGGCATTCGTGGCAGTTACAGTGTTGTCAGTGCCTGTGGTATTTCTGCTTGCAGACATACCGTGCTGTCGGTCAATCTTTTCCGCAGGAAGCCAGTGCTTGATTTTTGCAGTTAAAAACTGCAGTTCAATCGGCTTTGGTACAAAATCGTTCATGCCTTCCTTTAAAAACATTTCTTTTGTGCCGTCAATGGCATTAGCAGTCAGGGCGATAATCGGAACATCGTCATATTCAGGATGAAAACGCCGGATAATGTGCGTTGTTTCCACACCGTCCAGTTCCGGCATCATATGATCCATAAAAATAATGTCATACATCTGTGACGAAATTTTTTCAATGGCCTCTTTTCCGCTAAGACACGTGTCAATCTGCATACCAAGCGGCTTCAAAAGTCCTTCCGTAACGGTCAGGTTAATAGCATTGTCATCGACAATTAAAATCTGTGCATCCGGTGCCGTAAATTCAAAGTGGTCGGCATCATCTTCTTCATCAAAATGCAGATCTTCATTTTTTAAAATCGAAATCAGATTTAAAGAGTACAGCGGCTTTTTTACAATGCGCAGATTCTTTAAATTGCAGCTGACCGAAGTATAAAAGTCTGTAATCAATACAGCGGTCAGTTCAGGGTGTGCCTGAATATAATCCTGCATGGCAGAGGAAAATACCGCATAATCGATAAAAAGATAATCAGGTGTATTGTCCGGCTCAGTCCCGGTCACGGTACAATTGTCATAAGCAATATGCAGACGGTCCAGATCTTTTTGCAACTGTTCCTGTACAAGGCTGTTTTTAATAAAAAGTGCAGCATGAACCGGCGGATCATTGTTAAATACACCGCTTGGACGGTCATCCAGGACCTTTTGCGGCAGTGTAAAAGAAAAGGTACTGCCAATACCGTATTCGCTTTCAACGGAAATAGTGCCGTGCATCAACGTCAGCAGCAGCTTGGAAATGGCAAGCCCCAGTCCCGTGCCTTCGATATTGCGGTTACGTTTGCTGTCTAACTGTTCAAAGGAGCGGAAAAGTCTTCCAATCTGTTCTTTTTTAATGCCGATGCCGGTATCTTCAATAGAAGCGTGCAAAACAGTTTCACCGTTTTCTACAGGGGCCGCATAAATTTTTAAAAGCACGCGTCCGTGTTTGGTGAATTTTACGGCATTATTGGCAAGATTTAACAAAATCTGTTTAAAACGGATACTGTCACCAAACAGTTTGTAAGGGATATCCGGTGCAATATCTAAAATCAGTTCAACATTTTTGCTGCCAATCCGCGTGGTAATAATATTTGCAACATCGTGGATTGTAGACATCGGTTCATATTCCACCGGAATAATATTCATCTTGCCGGATTCGATTTTTGAGAAATCCAGTATATCATTGATGATGGTTAAAAGTGTCTTTCCGGAGGCTTTAATCTGAGTAATATAATCCCTTGCGGCAGGCGGCAGGTCTTCACGCAGCGCCATTTCTGCCATGCCGATTACAGCATTCATCGGAGTACGGATTTCATGGCTCATATTGGCGAGAAAATCTGATTTCATGCGGTTCGCCTTTTCAATCTCAATATTTGCCTGAAACAGCTGGTATTTGTGGTAAGCAATATTGGAAAGACCGTTTGCAATGGTATATAAAAAGCTTGCTGCTTTGTCAATCTGGCTTTTTTCCACGATATTGACTTTCATAACCGCCTGAATGTAGCTGGCAGGGTCAACCCCCAGTTCATCGGCGACCTGCATGATTTTTGAAATATCCGGCGGCTCGGTCAGCACCTGACCGCCGATAAAACAGCCCACCATTCTGCCGTCCGCAATAATCGGCGCGGCAAAATCCACGAGTCCTGCGTGACAGAAATAGGTTGAAGAAGCCCCTTTTTTAAGTGCCAGCTCCGCCCCGTTTTTATCGCATAATTCACACCGCTGGCAGCCCAGTGGTGAAGAACGTGTATATTTCATGCAGAAGTCTGAAAAATGAGAGCCTTTTGTTACGGCAACTCCGTCAGCATCGGTTGTGACGGAAGCAATGCCGGTCATGTCAGAAAAAGCATCCTGAATTCTTTGCAGCATTTCCACATCGATTAAATCCGTTAAATGTAATTCGTTTTCCATAGGCATCTTCCTTCCGCAGGTAGTTTTATTCTTATAGCTGCGACTACGCTTCAAGTGTATTCTGGATGGCAGCAAGCAGGCGTTTTCTGTTAATTGGTTTTAAAAGGTAACCCTGCGGTTTCATCACCAGTGCCTCCTGTATCTTTTTGCGGTCGGTAATGCCGGTTAAAAAGATGACAGGAATATTTTTGGTCGACGGATTGGCACGCAGCTTTTCAAGTACGACAAGACCGTTTTCATCCGGCATGGCGTAGTCGAGTAAAATTAAATCGGTGTGCTTGGTTTCTAAGAATTTTAAAGCAATTTTTCCGCTGATGGCAGTTGCTACATCGTATTTTTCATGCAGATGAAGCTTAATGACTTTTAACATACGGGCATCATCGTCAATGACCAGAATATGCTTCTTGCCGGAAGTCATTCCCGGTATATTTGCAATATCACGTATATCCGGCATATCCGTCACGTCCGGCACATCTGTTTTTGGCGGAAATGTTTCGTTAAAGGCAAGGTCTGCTTTTTTTAATTCTTCAGCAATCGGTTCGTGCATTCGCTTTTTCTGTTTTAAAAAGACATTTATGCGCTGTTCAATCACTGCGGCGGTTAAAGGGCGCTGCAGTATCAAATCCGCAACCTTAACAGCGGCTTTTGTAAATTTGTCACAGTCGGCAGCATCTCCGATGATAATCAGCGGAAGCTGTCCGGCATCCCTGCTTTTCATAGATATAATCTTTGTAATGTCATCGACCGGTTCGTCCTGTAAGCAGTAGACAAAAGCATCTGGATTGAAAGCGTGCATATGGCTTATCATATCTTCATAGCGCTTGGACGTTGTCTGACACTCAAAGCTGTTATACATTTTTGTGAAAAATTCATCAATTGCAGCATTGTTCTTTCCGGTTAGTAAGACCTTATATTTCATAAGTACCCCTCCTTGCGTTGTTATTTAGTTGTTCACGTTGTTTTGTTATCTCTATTATATAAAATTTTTATGGATAATGCACTCTTTTTTTATAGGAAATTGAATATACATTTGAAGAATCGTCTGTTATAATATTAACAGGTTTTTTATGCGGCAGGTAAAAGCCAGCCGCGGGCTATATTGTTTCCGGGCGAAAACAGATAGTCATTATGGCAGGGGAAATACCTTTGCGATTGAATCGTCCGGAAATGAGGTATAACATGGCGGGACAGATTAGCTGCGATTACTGCAACAATTTAGTTTACGATGAAGAAATGGAAGAATATGTATGTGATGTGAATATGGATGAAGATGATTATGCACGTTTTTGTGCATCGGAATATAAGAATTGTCCATACTATCAGAGCAACGATGAATATAAGATTGTAAGACATCAGATGTAGGACAGGGAAGGCAGAAGGGAATGGAAGATAAGCACTATGCAGTGTTAATTGACGCCGATAACATTTCCTCAAAATATATTGCGTATATTTTGGACGAAATGACAAAGTACGGTGTGATTACATATAAAAGAATTTACGGGGACTGGACGAGTCCGCAGGCAGGCAGATGGAAGGATGCACTTATGGAAAATTCAATTGTGCCGATTCAGCAGTTCCGCAATACGGTCGGGAAAAATGCAACCGATTCCACATTGATTATAGATGCCATGGATATTTTGTATACGGGGAATGTGGACGGGTTCTGCATTGTATCGAGTGACGGTGATTTTACAAGGCTGGCGAGCCGCTTAAAAGAATCCGGTATGGACGTTATCGGCATGGGAGAAAATAAAACCCCGCGGTCATTCAGGGCAGCCTGTTCCGTTTTTACGGATCTGGAACTGCTGTTAGAGGCGGCGGAGGAAGAAGAAGAAACACCGGTCAGGAAGCAGAAAAGGATTCCTGAAAATATCATCAGTCAGGCGGTCATTGAAAATGCCATCATTGAAATTGTCATTGAAAATGACGACAAGGGCAGACCGACAGGACTGGGCGAGATTGGCAGCCGTCTGCAGAAGAAATATTCGGATTTTGATGTCAGAAACTACGGATACAGTTCGTTGTCTACATTTATCGAGGAAATTGATAATTTCGACTTACAGAAAGTCAACAATACCGTGATTGTCCGTTTAAAAGAAGACAACGGCAATAAAAAGCAGGTAACGGACTTTGCAATCGCCTGCGTGCGGGAAGCCGGCAGCAGAGGAGTTGAACTTGCCGCACTGGGACAGAAAATCCATGTAAAGTATCCGGGATTTAAAGCTAAGGAATACGGTTATTCCACATTGTCGAAGTTTATCAGTTCCATTAAGGTGTTAAAGATTGAATCCGTTCATGAAAACCGCAAAATGGTATATATAAAAGGAAACGAAAGGTGAGCGCATGGAGTATTTAGATATTCGTACAGAAAATGGTGAGCTGACAGGCGAAATCAAAGAGCGTACACAGGTGCATACGGACGGGGATATTCACGGAACATCGCACGTATGGCTTGTGCGTTATACAGACAAAAATAAAAAGAAATTTGATATTTTACTGCAAAAAAGAGCCGCAACAAAAGATGCGTATGCCGGCTGTTATGATATATCCTCGGCAGGGCATATTCCCGCAGGACAGGATTATCTGGAATCGGCGGTGCGGGAGCTGGAAGAAGAACTGGGAATTAAGGCAGACCCGGGGAAGCTTAAATTTATCGGAATGCATGACGGGACAATGGAAGCGGTTTTTGACGGAAAGCCGTTTAAAAACCATGAATTAAGCGCCGTTTACATTTATGATGAACCGGTGAAGGATTCGGACTTTAAGCTTCAGGAAGAAGAAGTGGAGTCTGTACGCTGGATTGATTTTGACGAATGTAAGAACAAGCTGTGGACAGGTGAAATCCGCAACTGTATATTTGAAAGTGAATTTAAGATGTTGGAAAAAGCAATCCGCGGATGATGTACAGCAATTCCGGTTGAATTGCAGGAATAGAAGGAAAGGACAGAAAAAATGAATAAAATTGCAAGTTTTACGGTAAATCATCTTGATTTACTCACTGGTGTTTATGTTTCAAGAAAAGATTATTTAGGAGATCAGGTGCTGACAACCTTTGATCTGCGTTTTACAAGACCAAACGAAGAACCGCCGATGGACAATCCGGGGATTCATTCTATTGAACATTTAGTTGCGACATTTTTAAGAAACCACAGGGAATGGGCTGATAAGACGGTTTATTTCGGACCAATGGGCTGCCGCACCGGGTTTTATGTGATTTTTGCAGGAAATTTAAAATCAGAAGATATTTTGCCGGTACTGCGTGAGGCCGCAGATTTCGTACTGTCTTATGAGGGCGAAATTCCGGGATATTCTCCGAGGGACTGCGGAAATTATTTGGACAACAACTTAAATCTTGCCAAGATTTATATGAGAAAGTTCAAGCAGGAAGTTTTAGATAATCCGGCGCCGGAGCGTCTTGTGTATCCGCAGTAGACAACAGCACAAGACAGAACGGGTATCTGATACGGAGTGATTAAGCGCTGTTTTAGCCTTGCGCTTAAAGAGCTGCGGATAAAGTAATAAAGCAATAAAGACCAAAATAAGGGTTGTTCCGACAATGAAATATCGGAACAACCCTTATTTTATATAGTTATCATACGATTTTTAAGTAAAATTCTTTATAAATTAAACCTCGAATAATAAGTCACCGTAAGAAGGGAATGGCCAAAAGTCTTTGTCAACAATCATTTCAAGCTTGTCGGCAGGTGCTCTTAAAGCATCCATTGTAGTTTTTACGGTATCTCTGAAGAACTTCGCCTGTTCTTCTACATTGCTGATTTCAGCACCGTCAGCAACAGCCTTTTCCAGTGCAGCAAGCTGTGTCTTCATTTCCTTTAAGTAACCGGTTACGGTAGTTAATAAATCGGCCTGTGTAGAAGCATCGGCACCGGCTTCCTTTACTGCAAGAACAGAGTTTGCAAGTTCTGTTGAGTAAGCGATTACAGCAGGGATTAACTGCTTGCCTGTAATATCAAGCATAGCCTTTGCCTCGATATTGATAGCCTTCGCATAAGCTTCGTACTTGATTTCAGCTCTTGACTTTAATTCTGCTTCTGTAAATACGCCAAAGCTTTCAAACAGCTTAACAGCCTTTGGTGTTGTAAGAGCAGGAATTGCATCAACCATAGAAGGAATGTTTGGAAGACCGCGTCTTTCAGCTTCTGCAATCCATTCATCTGTATAGCCGTTTCCGTTGAATACAATCTTGTGATGGTCTGTGAAAAGCTTTTTAATCATATCATGGCATGCCATGTCGAAGTTATCAGCCTTTTCCAGTTCATCAGCGATTTCTTTAAAGCTTTCTGCAACGATAGTATTTAATACAACATTTGCAGGAGCGATAGAGTCGGCAGAACCAACCATACGGAATTCAAATTTATTACCTGTGAAAGCAAACGGTGATGTTCTGTTTCTGTCGGTAGCATCCTTATTTAAGTCAGGAAGTGTAGAAGCACCGGTCTTTAACTTACCCTTCTGGATTGAGCTTGTAGCATCACCCTTGTCGATTAACTGCATAACAACATCTTCAAGCTGTTCTCCAAGGAACATAGAGATGATAGCAGGAGGTGCTTCGTTCGCACCGAGTCTGTGGTCGTTGCCGACATCAGAAGCAGATTCACGAAGTAAATCAGCATGGGTATCAACAGCCTTCATGACAGCACCGAGTACCAGTAAGAACTGGATATTTTCATGAGGTGTCTTACCAGGCTCTAATAAATTGATACCGTCATCTGTTGTGATAGACCAGTTATTGTGCTTACCGGAACCGTTTACACCTGCAAATGGCTTTTCATGAAGCAGACATACAAGACCGTGTCTGTAAGCAACCTTCTTTAAAACTTCCATTGTCAGCTGGTTGTTATCTGTAGCTGTGTTGCACTGTGCATAAATCGGAGCAAGTTCGTGCTGTGCAGGAGCAACTTCGTTGTGCTGTGTCTTTGCGGAAACACCAAGCTTCCAGAGTTCCTTGTTGACATCCTTCATGAATGCACCGATTCTTTCACGGATAGCACCGAAGTAATGGTCATCAAGTTCCTGACCCTTAGGAGGCATGGCACCGAATAATGTACGGCCTGCGAAGATTAAATCTTTTCTCTGTAAATACTTTTCTCTGTCTACGATGAAGTATTCCTGTTCAGCACCGACAGAAGGTGTAACCTTCTTAGAATGTGTGTTGCCGAATAATTTTAAAATACGTAATGACTGTTCATTAATAGCATCCATTGAACGAAGAAGCGGAGTCTTCTGGTCAAGTGCCTCGCCTGTATAAGAACAAAAAGCGGTAGGAATACAAAGTGTAGCACCTGTAGCATCTTCACGGACAAAAGCCGGTGAAGTGCAGTCCCATGCTGTATAGCCTCTTGCTTCAAATGTTGCACGAAGTCCGCCTGAAGGGAATGAAGAGGCATCCGGTTCACCTTTGATTAATTCTTTGCCGGAAAATTCCATCAGAACTTTTCCGTTTTCCTTTGGTGCTGAAATGAAAGAGTCGTGCTTTTCAGCAGTTGTTCCTGTCAATGGCTGGAACCAGTGTGTATAATGTGTAGCACCCTTTTCAATTGCCCAGTCCTTCATTGCATTTGCAATCACATCGGCATCTGTTAAAGATAATTCCTGAACGCCTGTCATAGCTAATTTGAGGTTTTTGTAGACATTCTTTGGTAAACGCTCCTTCATGACAGTATCGTTAAATACATTTTCACCAAAGATGTCAGCTACGTTAAATTTTTCACTCATAACTTTGTCTTCCTTCCTTTTATTATGTTAATATATTAATAGTAAAATCAAAAAAGGCATTCCAATTTATATGCAGATAAATATGGAACACCTTTGTTCTACTATTTAATTATCGACAGCACTTTGTTTGTTTGCTCTCTGTCTTTAAATAAAATAACGCAAAATGTCTAAGAATGCAAGTTCTTTTTTGTATTTTATTTAAAAATTAAATTAAAAGCACAAAGAATGTCAAAAATCAGTAGGTTAATAAGGCTTCTCCCACATAAGCACCCTGAACGATAAAACGCTTCGAACCGTCAGAGGTACAGGTAGAAAGTGTTACAACCTGCGAAACATCATCAACAGAAACACCGGTATTATAAATTGAAAGTGCTTTCATGGATCTGGCATAATCCTGTAATCCGGAAAGCGTTGAAAAATTAAAGGTGTACGTATCACTGACAGGTTCACTGATATATGCACTGAAAATGCGGTACTGCATGATTTTATTTTCAGTGTAAATATAAAACATGTCGTGGCCTTCCGTATAATAGAAGCTTTCATCATCATAGCGGGAAAGCTTTCCAAACATACTGCCGTTGTGCATATTGTGTCCGTAAATAATGACGTTGGTAGCGGAAAGTCCGCCGGTAATCCGGTAATCCTCAAAAAGACAGCCGTTTTTATTAGCGGTCTTATTAAAGGTGTGGGTCAAATAAAAATCATTATCTGTAGACTGGACCATCGGAAGCCGTACATCAATTGAAGGAATGTAAAGATAGCCAAGTCCTTCGGAATTGATGGAGAGCAGCTGCTTATGGTCATATACAAACGGAATTTCGACTTCTTCATCGTCAAGCGTGACAGAAGTTGGTGTGTCTGTATCTAATACCTGATTTTGAATGGTATCATAAATATCATTGCCTTTTTTGTATTCCCAGAAAATCTGAAACAACATAAAAGCAGAATAGCAAAAGACACATATTGCCGCAATCAAAATAATGCGCCGTAAAATAGACGGCTTTGCGGCAACGTCCGCATTTACAGAATCTGAACCGTCAGTGTCCGTAAATGTCTTTTTACCGGAAGATTCCGGAGAAGATGTCTCCTCTCCGGAATGCTCATCTTTTGATAAATCTGCTAAAACGTCTTCGGATTTTTCATTGGAAGTTATCTGTTCTTTATCGTTGTTCATGCTGTATTACCGGAATCAGGCCTTATTTGCAGAACCGAATAATTCGATTTTTTCACGGACAGTTTCTTTGATTGCATCACAGCCAGGTGCAAGAAGCTTTCTCGGATCAAATCCCTTGCCTTCAAGGTCTTTTCCTGCTTCGATGTACTTTCTTACGGCAGCAGCGAAAGCAAGCTGGCATTCTGTATTGACATTAATCTTTGCAACGCCTAAAGAAATGGCTTTCTTAATCATATCTTCAGGAATTCCTGTACCACCGTGGAGAACGAGCGGCATATCACCGACCTTTTCCTTTACGGCAGCCAGTGTCTCAAAGCTAAGACCCGGCCAGTTGGCAGGATATTTGCCGTGGATGTTACCGATTCCGGCAGCAAGCATTGTAACACCAAGGTCTGCAATTGACTTGCATTCATTCGGGTCAGCACACTCACCCATGCCGATAACACCGTCTTCTTCACCGCCGATTGCACCGACTTCCGCTTCAAGGGAAAGTCCCTTTTCATTACAGATTTTTACAAGCTCTGTTGTTTTTTCAACATTTTCTGCGATTGGGTAGTGGGAACCGTCAAACATAATAGAAGAAAAACCGGCTTCAATACACTTGTAGCAGCCTTCATATGTACCGTGGTCTAAGTGCAGAGCCACAGGAACGGTAATATTTAATCCTTCAAGCAGTCCGTTTACCATACCGGAAACAGTTTTAAAACCACCCATGTATTTACCTGCACCCTCTGATACGCCGAGGATAACAGGGGAATTTAATTCCTGCGCTGTAAGAAGAATGGTCTTTGTCCATTCCAGGTTATTAATATTAAACTGACCTACAGCATACTTACCCTCACGGGCTTTTGTTAACATTTCTTTTGCAGAAACCAACATAAATCGTACCTCCTGATATTTTTTAATTTAATATAGGTTGATTATACCGCAAATTGACTAAAAATAAAAGCGGCAATCTTAAATTATAATAACCGTTCAGAGCCAGCCTCCAAAATGCAGGCATTTTGTCGGTGAGGCGTATCCGCTAGATAGATTTCCAGACATAACTGTTTACTCATGCAAGCATGGCTCACAATTATGTCTGGAAATCTGCCTGGCAGAAAATAATCGTAACCGTTCAGAGCCAGCCTCCAAAATGCAGGCATTTTGTCGGTGAAGCGTATCCACCAGATAACTTTTCAGCCCCAATTGTTCGTTCATGCAAGCATGACTCACAATTATGTCTGAAAAGTTGCCTGGCTCTGAACGGTTGCAATTTATAAAGGTTTTATGATGTTTTCAAAATAACAGACTGTTAGTATTGTGAAAAATGTTGTATAATAAATACAAAATCCGCCGGTGAGGCAGAAGGGAGTGCAGGCAATGGGATTATTACAGAGTGTATTATGTGATATTGATTTTAATGACAGTGAGAGTTATCGTGGAACTTCATATCTGCCGTTTTTGGGGTTTATGGTGTTTTTTGCAGGCATGATGATTGCATTTATCGGAATTGTAAAAATATCCAATTCCAGACACCAGTGGAATATTTTCTATGATGAAAGAGACCGTAAAGATTTAAAGTCACCGGCAGTCAACAAAGACCGCAAAACCGGAATTATCATGCTGGTTGTGGGAATTGTGATGATGATTGTTTCCTTCTTGATCCGATGAAAAGAGGGAGGAGTTGTTTATTCACTTAAACAACTGGGATTATGAAAAAAATCTTTATTAAAAAAATATTGGCTAATTTCTTAATACAAATGTATTATATGCAGGAAAAGTGAAGAAAACGTGTGCATATTGTTAAGAGATATTAAAAGAAATATGAACAAAATATGAATGCCCGAAAGCTATGAGCCGTGCCGGACGAAAGCTCGAAGCAGAACTGTGCTTGCAAAAAGTTCTGCATCAGGCTTGAGAACGATAACGTGCATGGCGAAGCAGCGAAAGGCATTAAAGAAAAGATGATATAATGATGCGGATTCTTGCTTGCACGGATAGCGTATCATATAATAAGTATCATAATATACTAAAGTGTACCTGATGAAGTATCAAGGGGAATGGAGGGAATATGCCAATAACGTACAAATGCCCGAATTGCGGGGCGGCAATGGAATTTGACAGCACGGCACAAAAACTTAAGTGCCCATCCTGCCAGATGGAAATGGATGTACAGGACTACGAAAAGCAGTACGGACATCTCTACAGCGATGCAGAAGCCGGGGAAAACGCACAGTCTGCACAGTCTGCACAGTCAGAGGGACAAAAGGGTAAAGGCAGCATGAATATGAAGGTGTATCACTGCCAGAGTTGCGGCGCAGAACTGCTGGCAGATGAGTATACATCTGCAACAATCTGTTCATTCTGCGGCAATCCGTCACTGGTGGAAGACCGCTTAAGCGGAGAATTTTCACCGTCATCGGTCATTCCGTTTCAGATTGACCGGGAAGCAGCAAAGAAAATGTATAAAAGCTGGGTAAAAAAAGGGCTGCTTACGCCAAAGACACTGTCAACAGAAAGCACCATTGAAAAAATTTCAGGTGTTTATGTGCCGTTCTGGCTGTATGATTTCGATGCCGAAACCGAGATGACGGCAAAAGCCGAAAAAATCAGAACCGAGCGCCACGGCGATACAGAGTATACATATACAGACCATTTTCACGTATACCGTGATGTAGAGGCACAGTTTGAAAAAGTGCCGGCAGATGCTTCGGAAAAAATGGACGATGACACGATGGATAAGTTAGAGCCGTTTGACTATACGGCGTTAAAACCGTTTGCAATGCCATATCTGTCAGGATATCTTTCAGAACGGTATAATTTCACCGATGAGCAGATGCAGAGCCGTGTCAGAAAAAGGGTAGACCGTTATATTACGGAGATTGCAAGAAGCACAATGCTTGGATATTCGACTGTCAGCGTGTTGGATAATCACATTTCCATGAATAATAAGCACAACGAATATGCACTGCTTCCGGTATGGATGTTAAACTGCCGTTATCACGGAAACGATTTTAACTTCGTTTTAAACGGACAGACCGGTAAAATCGTAGCAGACCGTCCAATCAGCAAAGGAAAAGCAGCTGCTTACTTTGTAGGAATTTTTGTAATCATGATGATTGTGCTGACATTAGGAGGGCTTGCGCTATGAAAATGAAAAAGAAAATGATTTTACTCGTGAGCCTGCTCCTTTTAGCGGCAGCAGTTTTAGGCGGTATGCCGCAGGATGCATGGGCAGATACGCAGTCCAAAGAGTATGTGGTCGATGATGCGGGTTTATTTACCGATAAGGAAAAGGAACAGCTTACTAAAATGTGCCGGAAAGCATCTCATGCCTGCAAGACGGATGTCGTGATTCTGACACAGAGCAAAGGACTGGACGATAAAGAACTGGAAAATGATGTACGCGGCATTATTAATGAAAGCTACGGCTATGATGAAAGCAGTTCGGAGCCGGATGCAATTGTCTATGTCATTGATATGAAGTCACGGGCGGATATGCTGGTTACATCAGGTATTGCAAGAACGACGAAAAGCTTTACGCAGAGTAAATTAGATGCTATCCGTGAAAAAGCGGAAGATAAGCTTTCAGATGGCAATTATTATGCAGGCTGTAAAAAATATATTGCAGGTGTACGCAAACAGCTCGATACCAGCCTTTCTTACAGACTGTCACTGTATCTGCCACAGAAGCTTTTAATTTCACTGGGAGTTGCTGCGGCTGCGGTCATTGCCATGATGTTTCAGGCAAAGTCTAAGATGACAGTGGACAGCAGAACGTATACCAGGAATCATAACTTCAACGTCAGAAGACGTGAAGACCGTTTTATCAATACAACGGTTGTTACACGTCATATTGAATCCAGCAGCAGTTCGGGAAGTTCCGGCGGCGGTGGCGGCGGAGGAAACTCTGGCAGCTCAGGCGGACATTTTTAATTTGAACAGGTATTTTGTGAAATACTGAAAGAATAATTGAAAGAATAGCAGAAGCGGAAGTCATATTGCGATTTCGTGACAGGGTCACGGAAAGGAGTATGGTTTCCGCTTTGCAGAAGTTTTGCGGCTAACTGCATTTTTGCTTTTTTCATGCCGTTTGCTTCACCCAAATGATATACTTGTTGTTATATATCAAACTTTTTCAAAAAACAAATTAAAGTGTTCCATGAATCAGAATATTCCTTCAAAAGTTGTAATATCAATGCTATTATGATACATATTGTAATCTGCGTGTACTAATCTCATATTTTATCTGTCCTTTCCATTTTTATTTTTCGGAGTTTTAGAAAGTATCTCAATCAGTTCTTTCTGCCTTATTCATTTCGTGTTATAATTTGTTACAGGATTTTCTTGTCTTCGCTCCGCGACGGTCGGCACAGAGCCAACATCCACCGGATGTTGTGTGCCCTTATCAAAATCCAATCAGAATTGACGGAGGTGCATTTATGAACTGTTCGGTTTTTATTTTAGAATGTGCTATTATGATGGCAATATTTGGTGTGCTTGTTTTTGGGCTGTTGTTAATCAATCCAATAACTTTTGTCAGCGATTATCCACCAGAAATTCAAGAGCGCTATTATAATTCACAGAATAAAGTGTCTGTAAAAGAAAACTGACTAAAATTATGATTGTTAAAAAAGTAGTGGCTTTGATTATATTTGCGTTTGTATTTGCATGGATGGCACATTTGACGGGAGCCCGTACCTTTTGGGAAGGGCTGATAGTTATTTATGGGTATATTATTATTCTGGCGATGTTTGATACTTTCTTTTTGGATTGGATATTATTTGCAAATGTAAAAAGGATTCGCTTGCCGGGAACGGATGATATGGAAAAAGAGTATCATCAGAAATGGTTTCATGTTAAGGTTTTACTTCCTATGATTCCTGTTTTTGCGGTAGGCGGAATTATTATATCATTTTTGATGGTGTGGCTCTGGTGATTAATTAAGGAATATTAAGTGGTATGCAAATTCCAGTGATGATGTTGAAAAATCGGAAGTTTGAGGAGGTAGTGATTATGAAAAGATTGATAGCAATGGTTCTTTGTCTTTTATTTGTTATATCTTTAGCTGGTTGTGGAAAAGGAAATACAAAAAATTTAGTTATTGATTATGGGACATCATCTATATACACAAAAGATGACATGGATGAAGCTATTGATGTTATAAAGAAACAATTTAGTTCTTTTGAGGGGTGTGAATTGCACAGCCTATCTTATACATCTGATGATGCGTGCAATAATGAGGATAATATTGCCTGGATGAATGAATTGGAGGAAGCAAACGACAATAAAGAGAGTTTCACACAATGTATTTCGTTTGATAGTAGTTTCAGGTCACCTAAAAATGGAGGTGGAGCGTGGAACGCTAATGAAGAATACACATGGTCATGGTGGTTGGCGCGTAGCGAAGGCGGAACGTGGAAATTAATGACTTGGGGATATTAACGGTCGGTTCCTAAGTAACAAATAACAGTTTATATAGCTGAAAAATCGGAATTTATGCAAGGAGATAATTATGGATAAAATAAAAAAGAACATTGTTTTTTACATTCTATTGATTATAGATTTCTATGTCATTCCTTGCTTTATAAAAGACACAGGAAGTGCAATGATTATTATGTTAATGATTATTCCTCTGATATGTTTAGTAACGTCTATTTTTTATGGAATTAGGAATGGTTTTGATTTTTGGTATATTTTAATTGTAGCAATTATATTTATGCCATCTATATTTATGTTTTATAACTCAACTGCATGGGTTTATATAGTTGGATATACAGTTATTGCATTACTGGGGAATTTAATAGCATTACCATTAAGAAAAAGATAAATTTGAATTTTGGGGTACATACCGATATGGAAATTATAGAAATCAAAGAGAATAAAAAACAATTTCTCCCCTTATTACTGTTAGCCGATGAACAAGAGAGCATGATAGACCGATATATTGATAGAGGAACGATGTATGTATTAGTCGATAATGGGGTTAAATGCGAGTGTGTAGTAACCGACGAGGGCAAAGGTTACGGCAAGGCACTAATTGACTTTGTTGCTGCGAAATATAAAGGGAAGTATTCGATACTACAAGTTGGTACAGGGGATAGCCCGTTGACCGTTCCATTTTATGAAAAATATGGTTTTGCCCGCTCACACAGCATTGAAAATTTTTTTATTGATAACTATGACCACCCTATTTTTGAAGGTGGGGTTCAACTAACAGATATGATTTATTTACAGAAAAAAATTTGGATTTGTATAACTAAAATCTCAACTTTCCTTATTTTATGCGACTTGGCGGTATGCC
>OGQH01000902.1_pt1 | contig 31233 bp, 18 predicted proteins | sample 1553181 | NCBI WGS metagenome assembly OGQH01 (sample SAMEA2579946, study PRJEB22360) | human gut metagenome | biome: human gut; feature: human-associated habitat; material: faeces | place: Denmark | collected 2008/2010 | reverse complement strand
ACGTTTAATAGAACTTCTAGGATAATGGTTTGTGAAAGTATCAACTTCAGAAAGAACAGTATTGTTACTATTCTCTAACAAAATAACAAACACTTTGTCTCCTTTCCTAAATGTACTGTTTAAGTTCCTCGTCTTCTGAATATGTGTATAATTCAGACATAGAATCACTATAATCTGTAATTTCTGGAACATCTTTGTAAGGAGTGAAATTTACTTCATCGTCAGATGCTATCTGTAATAACCAATTCTTTACATCAAAATAATTTAGAGACTTGGTTAAAGCGTCTGTATTCTTAACAACGTAGTTGTACAAGCTCTCGTACAACGCATCTACACGACGTTTTACAGAAGTAATGTAAATTCCAGATATTACCTTAAGCAATAAATTAATGTTTTCAAAATTAATCTCTGACTCGTTATTTGCAATCTCGTAATCAATCAGATTTAAGACTGGGGTAGAAATTCCAAGTAATTTACCGGTTTGCATTTTATTACTTCTACTAGCTACAACTGTTTTAACAAACTGTGTTACAAAAGTAGCCGTTGTAAATGAATGATATGTGGTTTCATACAAAGCAGAACAACTAAAAAGTAAACCAAAGTATTCTGCGTAAGTATCGAACTCTTTTCCGTAATTCACCGAATTGTACTTGGTTAAATCTCCATTGTGCAACATCTTTTCGTAGCGATTAATATAATCAATAATACCTTCATCTGGAAGTCTTTTTGGCATATAACGATTAAAGTGTAACTGCTTCTTGTATGTCTTTGCTAAAGTGATTTCATCTTGGCTAAAGTCCTGTAAGTAATAGCTTTCAGGACTTTCATAAGCATCCATCACTGCTTTTGCATCGTTCAAGAACGTATTAATGAATTCATAGAATAAATCTGTGTATTTATCTGAAATTAACGTATTTAATCTTTCAGGCAAATTACTAACTTTTATTACTAACCTACAGAATTCATAGTAGTCTGCATTGGTAAAAGCACTGTTTAAATCATTAAGAATTCCGAGATTACTTTGTGTTAAAGCATCCACCATTCTAAAGTTATTGTACAGTTCACCTTCACTAATTGTAATTCCTAAATCATCACTTTTATTCATAATAGTGTTCATAACACTTTGTGTAATATGTTTAGCCTGTGTTCTTACATTTAAGCTATTCTTCAGTGAATTTCTGTTTAAAATATTAAATGTTTTGTATCTGTCATAGAAATCTTCTGCATAGTTTGTAATTATCATTCTGTCAGTAATTAAGTCGAATAACTTGTAAATTGTTTTATCAGTTACAATATTTAAAATATCACCAAGTTTAACCTGTGAAATATTAATAATTTGTGTAAAAGCAAGAGACTCAATTACATCATTTAATTCAAGAATTATCTTTTTTCTCTCATTTTCGTATTTTTTTAATTCATCTTTGATTAAAACTTTTTCAGATTCCAACACAGATAAAAGCTCTTGGCAATAAGCAGGCTTATCATCTTTAAGAGATTCTAACTTTGCTAAAGTGTTGACCTCACCATAGTAATTAGCGATATACTCTAATTCAACAACCTGTTGATCATCAGGCAGTACATTCTTTTCAAGAAGTATTGCACTGCTATCAATGAATTTTAAGATAGATTTAAGTTCATAAATATTTGAACAATTCAGATACTCATTTAGAACTTTATTATTATTGATTGAGAAAATTAAACTGAATAGTGCTTTATTTTTTACTACAGGATAATCAATACTCAGGATTTTACAGAAATACACTGCAATTTCCTTATAAGTAAGTAAATCAGATCTGTCATCTAAATTTCCTATCTCTTCGTATTTGGCCGCAATGCTATCATTGTTGTCATCATTAATTACGTCTGCTTCTCCACTGATAGACTGATTTGCACCGAGGTCATCGAGGTCGTTACTACTATCTGCGAAGAATGAATCTACTTGGCTAAAGAAGTCATCATCTTGTCCAAATAAATCATTCTGATTGAAATTAAAAGAGATATCATCAAGTTTTTCTGAATCGAGTATATCTGTTTCTTTCTCTTCTGCGTCATACTTAGAAATTACTTTAGGAATTACATTAGGATTAAAAGTATTTAATAACGTATAAAAACTTTTTACAGCCTGTTCAAATTCTATGTCAGAAACTGTGCTAAAGTTTAGTTCATCACTACTTTTCGATTTACTCTCTTTACGTAATTCGTTAGAATTTGTTGCAACAATACAATAACTCCAATTATCTTTTACTAAGTTAATTGGGATTTCGTATTTTAACAATGCGGAACCTTTACTCATATCGATTAATTTTTTTGTTAAATCATTAATACCAGATTTAACAATAGGTTTTATTGTTTCTTTTAAAAGATTGATTTCGATATCAGTAAAGAAATGCTTTTGTCCGCACTTACATCTAAAAATCTTTGGCAAAACCAAAGAACGTTTTCCAGCTGCACCGTTTAACGGAAAACTAAGATTTACAGCAATTGACTTGTCTAAATAAACCTTCTCACCACAGCTTTCACATTTAAAATAATACTTATCACCATCTGTAAAAATTTGTTTAATAAACTTAACATTAAGAGAACTAAAGTCATTATTAGCAGAAGGCAATAAATCCTGAAACATCTGCAATTCATCTTTGAGTAAATATTTAGAAGTATTATCTCTGTACAACTTATTAGTTTGGTTCTGGGCTAAAGCTCTTCTATTTACCTGTAAAATATTATGCAAAGTACTTTGTACATTTTGAATGAAAGAATCAAAATTATTATCAATTCGCTCAGCTAAAGTCGGATCATTACGTAAACGCTGGTAAACAAATTGTATGATTTCTTCAATCTTTTCTTCGCTAAAGTTCTCGCCGGTTTTCAAGCACACATCAACATCGTGCATAAAATTACTTGTTATGCACTCTCTTATTCGTTTCAAATATAACCCAGAAGCCCCTTCATAATCGATATTATAAGATTTAAAAACTTTTACATCGTCATCATCGTGAATGTAGTTGATTGCTGGGGACGCTTTGAGGTCTTTATAGAATTTAGCGAAATCATTAATTACTTTTCCACAAACATCATTAATAAATTTTTCAATGCTTTTTCCATTTTCATCAAAAACCTCTGCACGATTAATTAATATCTCTAAGGTTTCGTATGGTAAATCATCGATGTTTTCAAAACCTTTTACTTTTAAGCTATTGACTATATCATCAATCATAGCTTCGTCAGCATCGGTGCTAAGTGCGTCTTCCAATTCACTTTCAAGTGAGTTTTTTAATGATTCTGTTGTATCTGTATTGTTTTCAGAGAACTCTTTGAGTAATAAATCAAATACATTATTTGCCTGTTCGTTTACATAATTCTCTGTTGAACTTGTTATTGCATCATCTTTTGCTAAATCGGATAAATCAATTTCATCATCTGTTATTGCAGCGTCTTTTGCTAAATCGGATAAATCATTTGATTGCAAAGACTTGGCTAAAATAGCTTCATTCCCTGTACTTGTAAGTTCGTTTTCTGTTGTTTCACTTGTTTGATTTCGTCTTGCTTCTGTTTCCATTTTTCCAACAACTCCTTTAAATAATCAATGAATTCGGAGGAACTCATTAAAACACTTCGTTTGACTCCGTCAATATCTACTTCTTCTCCTCGTCGCAATCCTGCTAAGTATTTTGCACTATTTGATGGTGCATCAGCTATAATATGCACAGCACCTACTTTAGCAGTATTTTGTATTACTTCAAAAACCTGTGTACCGTCTTCGCTAACAGAAATCTCATTACAAAATTTTACGAATTCATCTTTTGTAATTCGCTTACCGTTTAAATGTAAAAATCCAGTAATACAAATTTCGATCTTAATTTTACCTTCTTTTCTAACGCTATTCTGCATAATTAAATCTGCTAACCACATATCAATTAAACTTTGTTGTATCCAAAAGAAAACCATTGGATCATGAATACCTCTTGAATCACAAAATTTCTGTAAACTTCCAGCTGCTTTAACGTATGCTGCAAATTCTGCAAAACTGTTAACACCCTGTAACAACTTCAAAGCTTTATCGCCTAATGTCGGAATAGCGAGATTACTTATTAAAGTTGGAAATGTTATTTTCTCACCTCGAATTTTCACTATTGCATTTAATAGATCTACAGAATAAGCTTTCTGGGCTAAAGCGATAGGAAAACTATTCGGATTCATATCAAGAATTTCTATGTAAGAATCATATTTAAATTGTGGTGACAAGGTCTTTACAATTTCAATACAGCGTGCTGGTCCAAGTCCTTTACATTTAAATCTTGTTAAAAGTTCACTAAGTGCATATCCTTGTTTAATAAAACATTTAGGATTACAACATTGTGGTTGTTGTAAATTTCCAGTAAGAATATTTTCACTACCACATTCGCAAGTATCAGGAAAATAATCCCAGTACTCTTCTGGTATACTTCCCAATCGTTTTGCTTCTTTAACAGTCATAAAATGTGAAAAAGCATAGTACCTATCATGGTTTTCTTTTAGTTCTTTTAATGTCATGATTTACCTCCTTTTTTAAATTAATTAAAATAAAAGCACATATAGGCTTTGACACCTAAATGTGCTGTGATAAATTATCTCCATGGTCGTATTGCTCTCTTGTTTAAAGATGAATTGATTTATCTCCATGGTCGCATTGCTAAAGCGATTCACCGGGCTAAAGCTCTTGCTTCGCTCATTCGAAGTTAATGCTAAGCTAATACGTTTGGTTAAAAATTAAAATCATTTTCGGCATCATCAACTGTGTAGTCTTCTGATACAACTTTCATGTAAGAAACAACTTGCTGTCCAGAATCTAATGTTAAGATTTCAACTGCTACTTTACAGATACCTTCGGACTCTAAATTTCTGAACATGTTGTAGCTACACTGTGCCCTGTACTTTTTACCATTGTAATCAATCTCTAACCAATAGAATTCCATACCATCATCAATGGTTGCTCTTTTTGCTTGATAATTTACATGGGCTACATCGTATGTAACGTTTTGAACAGTGTAGACTGCAGGTATCTCATATCCATTCAAATCTTTAAGAAAATCGGATGAAGAATAGTGTTCTGGAGTTGTCTTGGTTAAAGTGCCTTCTTCGTATTTTCCACCCTCACTGTTACTGTCTCCTGTTTCAAAACCTTTATCAAATGTAGTCCCTTCTTCGGGAGCATCTTCATCTTCATCATCTTCCTCTTCATTACCATCATCTTCGGATGTTTTTGTCAGTAGTTTTGAATTGGTTGGTGTTTTATTGTTCGCTGATTTCACTTGACTCATGAGATAAAAAATTCCACACCCTAGGGTAATTAATGCAATCACGGCAACTATTAGTATTGCTTTTTTATGTGATTTATTGTTATTATTAATTTGTGATGTAAAATCCTCCTCTTCTTCATAAGGTGAATCTGTGTATTGAGAATTTTTATACTGTGGATTAACCCTTTTACTTCTATTGCTATTTCTTTCTGTATTATTTACAGAGTGCCATTGTGCATCACTAGCACGTTTTCTAGGTCTGCTCTGCATCTGCTGTTGCTTTAGAGACTGATTTGGAGACTGCTTTAAAGATTTTTGTGCATTGTCTTGTTTACGTTGGCTATTTGCCCTCTTTTTAGGTTCTTGATTAAATGTTCCTTTATTAGAACTATCATTTCTAGTTTTCATTCCTATTCCCATAGTTATCTCCTTTGGTGTCAAAAATATTGAGAATATTTATTATGTTAAGTGTTCCTTTGTTTTTTGGTCTAAATTGTTAGTGCTTGGAATTCTTAGCTAAAGCTTGGTAGTTCACTCGCTTGGCTAAGGCTTGTAATGAACTTACTTGGCTAAAGCTTAACCAATACCAAGCACTAACAATTAATTCTTAATGATGCGTTTTAACTATTTGATTAATTACTTCGTTAGCCTTTGTTAACCAATTATCTAATTTCTTTAAATCTGTTTTTTGTTTAACGGTCTGCCATCGCTTCAATCCATTCGGTTCATGAAATACAATCCGTATTCCAGACTTAGAAATATAAGGTTGTAAGTACTCTTTACATTTCTGTGTTATTTTATAGTGCTTACTTTCGATGATTGCTTGTTTATTAAGCATTGTAATGTTCTTCATTGGTTTTTCAATTTTAATGCACGCTGCTACGCTAGAAGCATTTTGGACATCAATGAATTCAACATCATCCTTCTCAACCTCACTATCGTCGTCTTCACCGTAATTATCGTAACTAACACGTAAATCGTTATCATCAAATTCCCAATAAGAATTATCTACGTTTGTATCATCATCAAACAGCATACCAAATATAACGTCTTCTTCATCGTCTAAAGCAATGTCATCAAATACTATTGCTTGCTTAGAATTTTCTGCCTGGTTTGCTGTCTTGGCTAAAGCATCAACAGTTTGGGTCTTATCATTCTGCTTGCTATGTAATGTTTTTAAATTACCATCTATATCAATCATTTGTTTACCATCACCAAACACAGCTAAAGCCCATGTTTCAAGACGGCTTGCCCATTCATCATTGCTCTTTTGGATTTGTTCGTCCGGGTCGTCAGGATCATACTGCTTTGTGATTTTGTAATTCATATCGTAATCATCTACATAACTTCGTACAGTGTAGTTGCTAAAGGTTTCTAAAAGTAAAGGTACATTAATTGGTTTCTCCATAACATCTGGCTGAAGTCTTTGTATAATTTCAAGAATTCTATCTTGGACATACTGATCCCTATATGGTTTAATAAATCCCCAAGGATCATCGAACCAGAAAGGTCCTTTTCCAAACTCACCGTTATCCCATTTCTTAATCATTCTTTCTACGAAGATAACAGGAGCTTCTCTACTATCATCCTTACATTGCGCCCATGTATCACCTATGTTAATACCAACGAAATACTTAGTATGTCCTGGCATAGTAATCATACACGACTCTTTTACTAATTTGTAAATATAGAAAGGATGTAAACTCTTGTGTACAGAACACAATAGTTCATCATGAATTAACATGTGCCAAATTATCTTGTCATTGATTCCCTCTTCCTCACAACGATTATAGAACCGGGTTAAAATGATTCTAAATACTTCTGCTGCAAACGACTGTATTGGAAAGTTACCAGCAGCACGTTGAATTCTACCCTTCTTTGCCTGGTCTAAATCCTGCAAATCGTAAATTCGATAGAACCCTTTTTCATTGATGGACATTCCGATAGGTGTTGGAATTCTTTCACCTTTAGCATTTAATTCGTATTGACCAAGTTCATCCTTTTTCCAAGCATCAATGTAATTTCTGAAATCGTCTGAAATGTTTTGCTCTACAAGAGCATCTTCTCTATACTGATTTAACATGTCTGAAACTGGTTTATTACTCTTAAGCCATTTCTGTAATAATTCTCTTGTTGCAAACAATGTATCGTTATCTATTTTGCCAAATAAATTATCACAAAGACTTCTGTCTGACAAACCGTATGGAATACCGAAGTTAAAGCACTTTGTACTCTTACGAAGTTTTTTCGAGACTAAATGTGCAGGAACACCATGAAGTAAAGAAGCAGTCTCAGTGTGGTAATCTCTTTCAGGATTGTTCATGACATTAACCATGGAAACGTACTTGGCTAAAGAGATCATGATTCTATATTCGACCTGTGACATATCGAAGTCTAGCAAATAGTAATCATCAGTATAAGACCGTATGAGTGCTTTTAGTTTACCTTTCATTGTTTGTCCGGGGTTCATAATTCTTCGTGTTTCAATCCTGGCTAAAGAGTAATTCTTAAAGATTTTACCTTCCATGTTGGTCTCTCTGATAGGTTTGAAATAACTGGTATACTCTTTGTTTAGCTCAGCGTACTTGGTTAAAACGATAGCTAAAGGATTTTTACACTTGTTGAAATCATCCGCTTTGATTAAACACATATCGGCCGCTTTGTACTTAAACCCTTTTGCAACGTACTCATTGTATTTTTCTCTGCTAGCTCCATAAACCAATAAATCTTCTGTCATTGTTCCAAATGTATGACTATCACTCTTACGTTTCTGTGAAGCTAATTTTTTCATTACGTATTTATCGGTCTTAGGTAACTTCTTGGCACCCTCAGTCCACGCATAGATTTTATAACCAAGAATATCATACATAACATGTCGAATCTCGCTTGCTTTTACATCAAATTCATACTTAGCATTTTTATCAGCCTTAATATTATCAACTGCCTTATTGTATTGTTCTTGCGTTAACTTTCCAGATTGATATTGAATACTAAGATGTTCTCGCTGATTAACGTAATTAACGTATGTACCAACGTAGGAATACATAAAGTCTTTGAGAATTTGCAAATTCTCTTCGGATTCCTTGGCTAAAGCTTCGACATCTTTTTCGATTGTCTTCATGCCATAGTATTCACTAATTGCTAAAATATTTAGCATTTGCACATCCTGCCTCTTGTACTCTTTGTACATCCTTTTTGACATGAGTTTTCTAAGAATGTGAAAGATAGTTAAAGTGTAGTCAGCATCGGCACAACCGTACACCATTGCTACTAAAATATCGTAAAGGTATCTATACTTGTCCTCATTGCCCTTGCCTAAAATGTCTGATAATTCTGGAGTTTCATGTCCAAGTAAACGATGTGTTAAACCTTTTAAGGCAACAGAACCACGTACAGTTTTAGGATTAAGATCAAATCCCATCTGTAGTGTATCATCGTCAAAGTAAAATGATTTTCCAAACATATAGAAAACCCTACGGTCGAACATAATATTATGACCAATGAGGTTAATTAGATTACGTACAAATGTAAATTTAATTTGTTTGGAGTTCTTGGCTAAATCGGAATCGCCAGCAGACTTTTTACTAGTTTTCTCATAAAGCTTGGCTAAAGCGTTATCCTGCTCGCCTGCATTAAAGACTTGTTTAACTACATCATTTTTGTCTACTGCAAATAATGTATCGTCACTGAATAATTCATCTTCGTTAGAATTTATTTTTCCAAATAAGTTCATTTTACCAAGAGATGATTTGCTTTTCTCTGTTATTTCAGCTGAATTTTTTTGTACTTCTTTTACTACATTATTTTGTGATTCTTCTTTTTTCTTTTCCTCTTCATTTTTATTTTCCTGAATTAATGTTACAACATCGTTATCATTCCAATACTCCTTTGGAGGTTCATAAACTGTAATTGTACGTTCTCCTTTGAAGTTTTCAAAAAGCTGTGCTAAACGGTCGATAGCATACTGATTGGGTACATTGCTAAAGTATTCCATATCGGTGAAAATAACGTATGCAGTATCAGGTTTCCATGAGATTGGAATAGCCACACAATGATCTCTGTCCTCGTTATTCTCCGAGAGATTGTAGATGTTAAGACCTGTTGTCTCGGTATCGACAGAGATATTAAGCTTTGTACCATTCTTCTTACAATGTTCTAACTCTCTGTACAACTGATACATTATCTTGTACTCAAAATCAGTAATGGTTTGAATAACCTCATAATGCTTTTTGGTTTTACCGGTTTCACTGTCCCAGAACCATGACATATCTAATAAGTTACAAAGTTTATCGAATGAGACTGCATCTAATGTAAGTGTACTAATCTCTTTTTTCTGATAGTTTTCTAACTCTTGCATGTTAAATTCTTTTAAAGAAAAGTTAGCAAGCTTGGTTGTTAACATTAAGTTAAAATCATTATGTTCGATTTCAATACGTTGAAATTCATCTCCAGACTTCTCATATAAATAGGAAAGATTTTTATCTTTTGCCTTAAAGTCTTTTAGAATTTTGCCATTTACGAAAGTACTTTCATTTGTGTAAGTATTTTCTTGGCTAAAGCTGTATGTTCTTGCAAAGCTAAGTTCCTTCAATATCTTATTAAGCAAGCTAGTATTGAACCTAGAGTACCTCTTCATTCTTCCAGATACTTTAAGCTCTTCTACGATTTCCATAACGTAATCTTTTGTTGCGAAATTAGGAAGTTGTGTTGCAGATTGAATAATAGGGAATTCATGCTTATTCATAATTTCATACGTTGCTAAATCCTGTGCATGTACTTTGGAGAATAAAACATAAGTATTTGACTTTTTTAATGTTTTCCAAGCAAAGTAGTATTCAACACCCTCTAAACGTACTAATCCAGCTAAGACCATATTATCCCTCCTTTTTTAACTCCTCTAAATATTCATATTTTTTGTACACATGTAAAGGTAAATTATAATCATCGAAACCATCTACTTTTAAAAGTAAATTAGTGTCAGTAATTTCAGTTTCTGTTGTGCCTAAAGATGCAGCATAAGTTTTACTTTTATAACGGAAATTATTATCAAATTTTCTTATGTATGACATAATGTAAGCTTTGGCTGCTCTCGTTTGTTCTAGGATTTTCTTGTAAAAAATGATAATGTACCGGTTAAGTAAATTTTCATTGTCACTGTATGTGTATAAAACTTCTAAATAAAGATCACTCATATATTTGGTTAAAGCTGGATCGCACTGTATAAAGATTGAATATGTTTCCTTTGCTAGAGCGTCCATATCTCCATTTAAAAAGGCTTTGGACACCTCGGTGTAGTTTGGAATTGCTCTGATATTTTCCATATCGCAATGAGAAAGTAAATGTAAAATGTAATCAAGACTTTCGCTGAAATCCACTAAAACCATGTATTTTTTACTATTCTTTTCTAATCCTAGTAGTTCTAGGCTAAAGTGATTATCGCTATAACTACCAACGAATTCTTCGCAATCTCTTTCACTGCATGCTGCTTTAACAACTTCATTTCTAAACTTAATAAATTCTGGTTTACTGCAATTAACATTTAAATGTTGTTTTAACTCCTCTATATCTGCATTTAATGTGAAACTACGTTTATTAATATAGTTGTCTGCACGTGAGAATTCTTTATTTAATTTATCATCATGGAATAAATCAATTACCACACTCCTACCTCCCTATTTCCCTATAAAACACTATTAATGAATGAAATTAATTCATTATTCTCATAAATATTCTCTTTTGTAATTTTAATTTGTGTACAATCATCGTCATCGTCAATTCTAAAATAGCGATATCGATCTAAATCGAAAAGAGCATTCTCTTTTTGATATGTAAACTGCTTTGCTAAAACTTTTGGATTTAAAGTTGTATGCAACACTAAAACACTTCCGTCGTTGTATAATATATTTACAAAACAACTCTCTGTTTTTAGCAATTCTAACTCTTCTGCAGTTCTTACTTTCTTCTCTAGTATTGACATTAAAGAAGGGTGTGCTGTACTGCACACCCCATTGTCACTTTCTTTGCTAAAGCTATTGGATGCATACTCGTCTGGATTAATTTTATCCAGGTTAAAGCTGAACCCATCACCAAAAGCATTTTCCAGTTCTTCAATCAATTGTTTGTTTTCTTTTAGCTGTTTGTTTTCCATTTAAGTTATCACCATCATCTTTCTTAATTTAACGTCCTGAGCAAGAGAAAAGTGCATACTCTGATACATCTTTATCTGTAATAGGTGATATAATTTCTTCGATACCAAGTATGTCTGGCTTAACCGAAGCACCTGTATGATGTAAGAATTTACCTGTACTTGATTCAAACAATTCTCCATTCTGAACAGCGAACCCATCCTCATTAAACTCTGCACAAGATCTAAAACGATATAATAAATCCTTGTCGCAAAAGAACTTTTCATGCGCCTGTTTTACGTATGAAATATCTTTTGAATCCAGCTTACGTGCAATCTTTCTTAAGCTATCTCTCTTTGCAGGATCAACATTTTGTAAACAACCTTTAGGTTTGAAGGTGTCAAACATTTCTGTTTTCATCTTCTGTAATAAATTGTAGTAAGTTTTATTTTCTTCATCGGAAAACAAAGTGATAAAGAATTTTTGAATGCATAATTCAAATTCTTTTTTAACTTCTTTTGCTTTGTAAACATCAATTGAATTTCCAGTTTGATAAATTAATCTTGTGTAATTATACAGTCTGTACAGTCTTGGAACAGAAATCTTATCTAAATCAAGATTTAACACATCTAAATAATCACACAGAGAAATATACACACTAACTGGATTATCCGCATAACGATCAAGAATATTAGAAATCCCACACATTGATTTCAGAAAACAAATTAAAAAATTATTGATAGAAAATAAAATTCGTAATTTCTGCCAGTATGGTAATTCCTGGGCTAAACCTGGAATCAATGTATCAAAGATTTTATCAATAAATACTTTTCTATAACTATGGTCAAATACATAGATACTTTTAGTACCATGCTTACTTACATAACACTCTTCAGTACCCTCTTCATCCATGTAATTTAAAATGTAGTCCGTATCTTTATAATCAAAAAGACCCTGTTTATTTAGCATTGGAACTCCATCCAATGCCATAATGCATTCAATCGCAGCTAAATACTTTGAAATAACAACGAACTGAAATTGTTCATTCAAATCAAAGTCTTTAACGTTGCTAAAGAGTATGCACATTGCTACTATACAATGTTCCATCTCTGCCCTATCAACATTAGTTCCACCACGATTAATATAATCGCATACATAGTCTGAAGGACATGCGAAGTTCTTTGGGATGAATGATATTTCTGGGTTAAAGCTATTTACTTTATTTTTGAAAGCGTTGATTTTTAAAACAAGAGAATTTTTTTCTTGTTTTTCTTTCTTTTCTATTTCTCTTATTTTCTGAATTGAATTTAAAGGAGTGTCCTTAAGAATTTCAAACATATCTATAACTTTAAGTTTATTTAACTCATCTTTAACTTCTGTGTTTGACTTCATCATTACGCCATCGTAATCACTTGAAACTTCTGAAACTAATTTTGAAGTTATGCTTCCATATTTTACATACGATTCTAAATCTGTGATGGTATTCGCAAGCTCCTGATTTCTAAACACTTCTGTATTAAGATTGTAAAGAGTAACACCCAAAACGTTATCTGAACTGTTAATAAAATTAATAAGGTCTTTAAGTGCAATAAATCCATCATAGATAGTTTTAAAACGTTCGCTATTCTTAAAATTTCCTTTTACATTTCCACCTTCAACTTTATAAATACATTTCTGATCACGCTTTTTAACTGATAATGATACTTCGATTTGATTGTCATAAATAGTTTTAATATCTTTCATTGATACTCCACCAGATATTAAAATTTTATCAAAAATATATAAATAGCGTTCTCGACTATTACATTTGTTTCTAAAAGAATCATTGGCATCTGATTTCTGCATATCAAAAGCATCTTCTAGTCCATAATCGTAAACAAAACAACCACGAAGTTTTTTTACTGCATTTATTGCATTTTCATCACTCCTAAATTTTAAATCTCTATAACGTGAAAAAATATCATAGAAAGCTGCGCCGCCTTTATGTGTATAAAGTATTTTAGAAGCTTTGCAAATTTTGATTGCAATATCTCGAAAATCTATTTCCGATTTTCGTAAATGTAAATCAATACCTACAAAATTAAGAGCCGTTGTTGAAGAATCTGCATCACTACCACTAACTTCTCTATCCTGCCCATGCCTATTCATAATTTCAAAGAACTCATTAACTTCTGATTTCTTGTCATAATTACCATCTTTGTCAGGTGAATCTTTGAAATACATATTTAAAGCTTTGAAAATATAATCATCTAATCCAATAGATGATTTATTGAAATTATTAGTAAAATAATTTCTACAACGTGTGATTACTGGATTGAGCAATTCTTTACATTTAGCATCTGTAAAATTATTAGGTCTATTAAATTTATCCTTTGGATACTTATTTTTCAACCATTTTCTAAATTGCACAAAGAAAGTATGTGTTCTCATATAATGAATTAAAATGTGTTCTTGTGAAGTTTGTAAAATCATAACATCGTTATAAATTTCTTTCTCACTAATGTTAACATTTAAATCCAGCAGAGATACTTTATTTGCTAAACTATTATTTCTATTTCGACCATTGTCTAAAACTTTATTATTGTACATATCATGAATTACTGTGGCTAAAAAAGACTTCTTTTGTTTCTTGGCTAAAGCGAGATACTCAAGATATTTCTTTTCACGAATTACAGTCACTTCATTCTCATCACTACTAACGTACTTGTAAAAATTTAATACTCGTTCTGCAGCTTTGTATTGACTGTGATAATCAAGAACGATAGCAATGTAAGCTTGTGCAATATCTAAATCTAAATTTTTAAAACTATAAACACCTTTTAACATATTTCCTCCAAAATTGACCAAAATAAAAAATATTTACCTATTCTTAGTATGGCTGATATCATAGTTTACTAAAAATAAAAGCAAAAATTATTACAATAACTACAGCATATGTTAAAAATTTGCCATTAGCTAAAGTTAATGGCATTGTAACCAATATGAATAATAAATTAAAAATTTGATAAGCTAAGGATACAATTAAAGATAGAACCAGGGCTAAAGCGTCTGGAAGGTGTGAAGTAAACACTTCGAATAGCTTTGCTAAATACCCTTTTACAACTCTGTAATCAACACTGTCTGACTTTGAGCTATTACACTTCTGGCAGATAGCAACTGTGTTAAATGTTCGATTAACTCCTGCCACATTATTAAGTGGCATAATGTGGTCAATAACAACATTGTGCTTACCTATTAGTATTTTTCCACATTGTGAGCAAAACCAAATATTACCGTAAATACCAGGATTCTTTTTAAAATATTCATTACGATAATTAAACGAAGCCCTTTTCTTTTGTGAATAAGTCATTCCTTGTGTCTTTTTTCGTCTAGAACTATTAGACTTCTTTTTAGTATCGTTGGTTACCCTTTTAGTATTGTTAGCTACCCTTTTAGTATCGTTGGTTCTCTTTTTAGTATCGTTAGTTACCCTTTTAGCATTATTGTTTCTCTTTTTAGTATCATTGGTTGTCTTTTTAGTAGTATCATTTACTACAACACTGTTATTTAAATCTTTTTGTTTATTACCACTCCTTTGTTTCTGTACTGAAAAAGTCTTATCGTTTTCACAATTGTTGTTTGCTTGCTTGGCTAAAGTTCTTTGATTGTACTCTCTCCAAGCTTTTCTTAAATTAATAATATAAAAACGATATGCATGTCGTTTTCCTAAATTCTGATTGTGTTTCACATTATCACCTACATTAAATTAAAATTAAAAACAAAATTTAAAAATATTTCCACGCTGTTTAATTAACTCTCTCCTTTCTAAAGCGTGAAAAAGCCCAGCTTTAAACTGGGCTAAAGAAAAGAGCATTGTGACTTTTACATCGCAATGCTCTGCATTAAAATAATTTTATGTAGCATTAAAATAATTTCATTGTAGTGTGATTCTCTTCAGAAGTATTGTCTGTTGTAGCATCAACATCTTCATCATCAACATCTGTAACATCAACATCGACATCTTCATCTTCTGAATTGCTGACAGGCGTAGCATCAACATCATTACCTTTTGTATACTCTTCTAAATCGCTTTCATTGATTTCGTAGTCTTCACCATCTTCATCATCGAAATCGCTATCAACTACTTTTTCTTCTGCGAAATAACCTGTTAAATCAGGAGTAATTTCCTGATTAGCATTAATTTCAGTACCGGTTTCAATGCTGTGGTTACTGTCAACTGGTTCTTTTGTTATTTGGCTAAATAGATCCATACCGCCAAGCATGGTATTAGATTTAGTAAAATCGTTGTCGATTTTACCAGTGAATTCAACTTCGTCATCGTCCTCTTCATCATCAAAATCGAAATTAAAAGTGGACATTGCATCTAAGCTAGTACTGTTTGCTTCCGATTCGTTTACACCTGTATTGTCATCATCATTTTCATTATCAACATTAAGTTCGCTGCTAAATCCATCCGAAGCCACGCTACCAAGTGAATCCATGGACAACAAATCATCCAATGCTTGTGATAAATCCAAATCATTCAATGCTTCTGTTTCAGTGTCAGCATTGTAAAATGTCTCGACCAAAGAATTGTTTTTATCTGGTAGTTCTACCTTGAATTTCTGAATTACTGCAGGTTTGTGTAACATCTTTGGCTGAGTCTTTAAATGTTCAAGGTCTGCTCCAATGTTAAGACCACCAATGATTGCATTGTTATAACGAATATCGACCTTGCGTTTTTCATTGGCAAACTGAGACAGAAGTTTTGGAACATCTTCAAAGCTTAAAGCTGTTAATAAACCACTATTGTCAGTTACAACTTCATCTATAGTAGATGTTCTAATAGCAAATTTCTTTGGCTTATTAGAATTTTTTGCAATTTCACTATAATCATAGCGACCACCCTGTAAATAATTAATTTCATTATTTCCATCATTGTTCTTAGCTAAAGACTTACTATTACTGTCAAGTACTGTGACCTTAAATAATTGCAATCTGGCAAAGATTTCAAAATGACGAGGATTAATGAAAATATTATTCTCTTTAAATGTATAAAAATAACAATCCAACCAAATGATTTGCTTTGTTCGTAATAACTTGGCTAAATCTGGAATATGTTCAGAAGTAATCAAGTTAGGATGTACAAATCGTGCATTAATTTGTTCTCCTGATGGTTGTAAGAAACCATTTGTAAGCTGGTCTCCTGCATGAACGTACTGTCCATTACCTACCCTTAAGCTTGTTGCTCTTTGCTTATTAGTTACTAAGCAAGCTACTTTGCTGGCTCGCCCATAAGGGCAATCTAACATCTGATTATCTTCCATGCACTGCTTACACACTTTACTTGTTTCCGAATCTTCTGGTTCGATTCTAATACCTACGGTATCATCATAACGAATAATGTTAATGTAACCATCCATGTTAGCAATTTCCGGGGCTAAAATGCTACCAGGTAAATTGCCTTGAAGCATAGCACCAACAATCTCTACACCGTTAGCTACGGATTCCCCTGCAACACCACCAGAGTTAACTAATGACATCGTAAGCTGTGCGGCTGGTTCTCCAATAGACTGGGCTGCTTCAATACCGACGTTAGCACCTATTTCTTGGAACTTTGCATCTGAGAAACCAAGTCCATAGCAACGTGAGCAGATACCATGCTCTGACTCACAATCTAACATTATTCTTGCTTCAATAGTATCTTTTCCATTCTCTTCAACCCAATCAAGAGTTTTTTCTGTGATTAAATTTACAGCCATCAAATGACCTGATGGAAAAACTTCTGAATGTAACTCTAAGAATGGTAAATTACGCCCTTCTCTATTGACAAGTAGATTACGTGAAAGTTTTGCCATTTTGTATCGGAAAGTGAAAATACCATTTTCTGTTTTGAGTTCTTTAATGTGCTTTTCTTTAATCACTGTGACACATCTATCATTAACGTAGTAATCTTTGCCACCGTCTTTAGATGTTTTTGCTAACTTTTTGTACTCTTTGATATTACCAATTATTTTCATACCTATTGGTGTAAAAAGTCCTTTACCTTCGAGAGCAACGTCCCAAGTTGAGATTCCCTGGGCTAAAGCAACACCACCAAAGAACTCCGTGCCATCGTTGTCATCGTCATCATCATCGTCAAATAACTCATCTAAAGCTTGCACTGCAATGTGATGAAAACCATTTGCAAGTTTATCGTAGCTATCCTCAGTAATAATTCCTCTTTCACCGTCAGACTTTGCTAAAGTGGAATCAAAGATTTCAAAGGTTTCTTTATCAACCGTGACTTTACCAAGTAGATGCTTATTAAACCACTCTCTTGTTGGAATGAACTTATCCAACTCTGGGCGATGATTTGCCCATTCAATGTCATACCACCAATCCTTCTTACCACAGTCGTATTCAACAATCTCAAGTCCGGCTGCTTCGTACACAGCATGACGGGTAGCATGACCTGCTGTAGCTGTTTCGTTCTGTGTTGTGGCAACACCGGTACGTGAGGAGTACGTTGACAAGTGCATATCAAAACTGCTAATTCCCTCAGTGTAGTTACTTGTAAGGGAAGTTTCCAAATCCTCTGTAGCTGTCTTCTGAAGAATACCAATAGCACCGCTTGTCTGCATTAACTGACTGGCATTTCCACGTGCACCAGAATCAAAGATTATGAAGAAGTTATTGTTTCTTGGAATGCTAGAAATTAAATCTTCTTTAATTTTGTTGTTTGTTTCTTTGTAAAGTTTAACAACTGCATCTTTCTTATCTTCTGCGGAAATGAGACCTTTCTGATAGTCCTTTTCAATTAAAGCTTTAATTTTGTCTGCTTTACCAATTAACTCTTTCTTTTTAGTCTTTAAATCCAAATCCTCTATTGAAAGCGTAATTCCAAACAAATCACTATAGAAGAAACCGAATTCAAGAATCTTCTGATAAATGTAAATACAAGGTTCTCCCATCTCTTTAAATAAATCTTTACAAATTTGAGAGATACTACAGTACTTAATTGGTCCTCTTCCAGATCCTGATGCTAAAAGTCCATCGTAGGCTAAGTCGTAATACTTACTACAGTCTATTCCAGGAAAAGCTAATGGGTTTGTAAACTTCTTGTCTGTGAATCCGTATGGAATAAGTGAATTAAACAGAATACGACCTGCTGTTGACAGGTAGTGTCTTCCTGTGGCTAAATCAGTGTAACACACAAAGTTGTAGGTCTCAATGACAGAGTTCTCTACGTCAGATTTTAACTGGGCTAAATCACTGTAATAGAACAGATCATTAACAAAGTCTTTAGTGTCTTTATAGATCTCACCGATGTTGTCAGCATTGTCTTTTAACATCGTAGCGCAGTAACAACCAAGAACTTCATCCTGACTATGCTCCAGAATAATGGTTGAATTCTTTGGATTAATAAAATTGTGTTCTGGAGACATCTTTTCGATAGCTTCTTTTTTTGCTTCTTCTGTGATTAAAGCCACTAACCACATGGTATCACCATCGAAATCGGCATTGTAACCTTTACACGAAAGTGGATGTATCTGAATAGCCTTGCTTTGAACTATCTTAACGTAAAATGCACGTACACTAAAACGATGCAAAGAAGGCTGTCGTCCTGCAAGCACAACTTGCTGGTCTAAACCGAGACTGTCGTCACCTTCAATGAATTCTGTAATCCAATCCATAAATTGTGTGATAACTCTATCTTCTTCGATATCAAAATATTTAGCATAATGCTCCCAATACATACTTAAGAATTTAGTTTTATTCTTCGCTGCTAAAACGTCGAGGAATTTCTGTGCCGAAGCTCCCTTGAAAATGCCATCAACAGAAGTGTGCTGTCCAATGTAGGAAATAATTCTATCTCCCCACATCTTTACAACCATTGAAAGTGGTACACCCATTTCAGTAGGTTTCATTTGTACGTTCTGCATTGGAATGATTACAGAACGTCCTGAACAAATTGTTCTCTTTTTCTGTACAGCTTCACGAATCTTACCATGATTTTTATTGGTTGAATTATGGCCGTAGAACCAAAGTAAAACCGTCTGGTACTCAAGTCTATCGACCTTCTCGTACCCAATAAAAATAGAAATTGTTCTATACAAATTAAGTAAAGAATCCTGCGACTTATTTTTATTTTTAACATCCGATACAGCATTCAAAATCTGTTTATAATGCCAATCAAAATCAGGTACTCCATTAACATTAAGATTTTTCATAATAGGTCTGAATGATTGTGGCATAACTGGAAACGCTGAAATAACATACTCAGCTAAAGAGGTCTCACCACTGTCTAAATGAGATGCAAGGAAAGTATCACAGTAATGTAAACTTTCAATTACACCGGAATCTGCTTCTTCTCCGTTATCTACCTTTTTATCAATCAGTCTTTGGTAATAATCTCTTGTTGCTCTAACATCAATTCGTTTGAAAATCTCTACTAAAGCTGACATTCCAGTTCTGTACTGTTCACGTTCTTTTTCTGTAAGTGTTCCAAGAATTTTAGAATCAATTAAAACAACAAAAGGTAATCTAGTCCCATCTTCAGGAAGTTTGACTAAAACTTCGGACCTAATGATGGCTGCTAACCTATCTTTAGAAATTTTTCCTAAAGGCATTTCCTCTGGAGCTTTTTCTGAATCAATGTTAATTTCTCGTTTATATCTACACAGAATTAACTTGTCTAAAGAACCTTTAACAATCCATGTTGGATGTATAATTTCACATTTTAAATCAATGTAACCCCATTTGCTTCTGTTTCGAATTCCCATCTCTGGTCTTGAAGCATCTCCAAAGATTACTGTAGAATGTAAATTATCAACATGATCTACAGGAATGCTCGATAACGAACGAATCATTTCGTCAGTAAGTGGGCTAAATTCGTAACCATTCTCTACTGTCGTGAGTTCGCAACCCATTGAACGAATAAAGGCCTGCATAATGAAATCACTGTTATTAGTTCCATCAATATGTATATCACTAGGGTCATCTCTAATTTCTCCAGCCAAAAGTTTTTTCGAAGCTAAATCGTCTGACTGTACAGTGTACATATCCTGTAAGACTTTAGTTGCACCTACACCAGAAACACACCAACAGCACATTTCCTCGAAGGACTGACCACCTTCATTTTTCTGTCCATGTCGTGGCTGTCCAAAAATAGGATCGACCTTAACATGACTACCAATTGAGTGTGCTTTCTTATTTACCATATGAACTAATTTAAACATGTGAAGTGTACCAATGTTAATAGGTCTTTTAAACATTTTACCAGTACGACCATCACACAAATATTTAGGATGCACATCACACTCCTTGGCTAAATCGTTTACGATTTTCAAATCATCCTTGTAGAAAGGACTGATTACAATTCTGTGATCTTTCTTTCTCATTGCTTCCCCAACTACTAAGTCAAGTAATTGTGAAATGTTCATTCTGGAAGGAACTCCGAGTGGATTTAAAACTACCTGTACAGTTCGTCCAGTAACAGGGTCGTAAGGCATTTCTTCAGCAGGTTTAATTTTAGCAATAACACCTTTGTTACCACAACGTCCAGACATTTTATCTCCCTCTTCTGCTGTGGCTCTGGTAGCTAAAATTACCTTACCAATTTTAGAACCGTCTTTTTCATAAATATATGAGTCTATTACCTGTCCTTCTGTGTAACCTGTTAAAGTGATTTCTTTTTGCTTGTACGAACTATTACTCTTTTTAATAATGACAGTCATAGCAACATCACCATTACGAAGAATTGTTCCTTTTTCTGGTAAACCATCCTCCTTGATGTATGAAAAATTGTTTTTGTTATCAGATGTGCTTAACTTACCGAATACTTCCTCTCGTTCCTCATCAGAGTGTAATTCATGCTTAATGTCTACCATGTAAATAGAGGACAAAGTATCGTCCATAACAATTTCATTACTAATTGTTACAGCGTCATCAATTGTTGAGCTTTCGTAAGTTTTAAAAGCTATGGTTAAATCCATACCCATGGCTAAACCTGAATTGAACGTGTCTTCGTCAACCTTAAAACCACCGTAGTCAGCAAATACTTCAGTTGGTTTCTTGTCTAAAGAGTAACCAAGAGCATACGCAACAACATCGTTTGGTTTGTAAACATTATTCGGTACTGCATTAATTCTATAAGAGAACATATTTTTCTCTGTAGTTTTCTGTGCAAAAGGAACTACTAATTTTGTAGTCTGCGGGAACTTCTCTTTTAGAGATTCCATTGCTACTACTTTAAGTACTAATGTTTTTGTTTCACGACTTGTCTCGACACTAAGTAATTTCAAATTACTATTGAGAATTGCATCTTCATGATTTTTCATCTCTGGAAACATCTGTACATTACAATCATAGAAATCTTGTAGTAAATTTTTAGCCGTGTAGTTACCTGTATCGAGGATACTTTCGCACCCAGTCCCTACTCTTGCTCTACAAGCACCAAAGGTTGGAACTGCCTGTTTTTGGTGATTACAGCACATTAAAAGTCTCTTACCATTCGAATGATTCTGAAATGGAATACAGCTACGTGCTGGTGACATCGAGGCTAAAGGCGAATACTCCTTGTATGTTACTAAATGTGTATCAACCGTTAAAACGTTACCGCAATACTTGGCTAAAACCCTCTGTTTTTTACTGCCGTCCTCATTTTTAAATGTCTCACACCATTCTGCAACGTACTGATCTTTTTCTTCAACCGCTGTTAAATAAACAGGTTTGTCGCTAACTACTTCACCATCTCTGACTGGTAAGAATGGTACTAACAGATTACCATCATCGTCATCTTTGGTTAAAATAGTTCTATGGTGAACAATACCAATCTTTGAAGACTCTGGGGAATCAATCGGGTCTAAACGACCATTCTGTAAATCTTGCACACTTACAAGTGCATCAGTGATTGATTGTGCACTAATGTTTGCTGTTACCTTATTAGCTCGTTCCAAGCTAGCCATGATGTTGGTTGTATCAGCCATCTGTCCTGTGCCAGTATCAGTTTTTGTAATACTTGAAATAAATCTATTCAAGTCATACACATTTCTACTATCTTTAGCTTTATCTAGGCTAAAGTCATTAAAAAATTCTGGTAATGCTGTATTGCTGCTACTAGCCGCAGACAATGAATTCTCTAACGTATTGCAAATCATTTTAAGATGTGATGTAAGAATTTCACACACCTTTTTATCAAATGGAACTACAACACGATTTGTTAACTCGTAGTCACTTCCAAATGTATCAAAGCCATTAATGTTATCAAATAGAATACTTATTGCCGTGTATAAATCCTCAACATATAACTTTGAAGCATCTGTTCTTCGAATGACTTTAATTTTATTATTGTTTGTATCAATTACTTCAATGCAACTTAAATCACTATCATTAAGAACCTGTAAGTCATCCATCGTAAACGTATGACCTTTGCTAAAGCTTACATCGCCTACAGTGATTGTTTCCGCTGCTTTTAATCCAAGCACTCTAAAATTAAAGATTGAAAACTTTTTGAGAGTGTAAATTTTATTGTTATACTCAACTTTAAGTGTATCAATCAAACTGTTATCAATCTCTTTTAGTAAAGGTTCCATTAAAGTAATTCCGGATTCATAGGTCTTTCCATTAACTGTAATGGTCTGTGCTAAATACTTGTTGCTTGCACGGTTTACAAAAGATTGTGTGTTATCTAATCGTTCAAGATTTCCCTGACCTAAATCAAAGTAATTTTTATTAAAGAGAGATCTATCAAGCATGGCTTGTAAGTCTGTAATAACTGAATCTTCATGGACTAATTTATGTCCAAAGAAAGCATACGCTGTCATGTAGATACAATCATTCCTATTGTTGAAATTCTCTTTTTTAATTTCTGTCTGTTTCTTTCTATCTGGGTTAAAGGCTTGTAAAACAAAAGGATTGTCAAAACCAAACATCTGTATTAACTCGATCTCATTCATACCAGTGATAGCTTTAAGAAAAGTACAAATATCAATATCTGCATACTTATCATTCTTATCTTTGTTCTTCTTTGAGACCATTATACCTTTATTTTGATATTTAATATTTAATGATCTAACATTGTCACCAATTGGAAGTAAAGTAGCTTCTACTTGCTGGGTACCATCTCTATTGGTTGATTTTGAAAAACTCCAACCAGATTTACGATTGTATGAGTCCAAAACCTGAATGTAATTTCCACGTATTTTAAAACCAAGCTCTTCTAAAATAGGAAGATTTAATAAATCTAAATTAAAAGAAACCTTTTCATCAGTTTTTAAAGAAGTGATAACACAATTCACTTTAATTACCTGATAAATTGTACCATCCTTGGTTAATGGTTCACTTACATTAAATGGATAAGGAAAAAATTCAATTTTATAATCATTCTTTACAAATTTTGTGCTTTCTTTTAATAATTTAGGAATTTCTTTATAAATTAAATTATTAAAATCCACACGTTGTCTATTTTGTAATTTAAAACTCATATTTTATTCCTCCGTTAGAATTACTTGGCTAAAGTTGTGTACAACTTTAGAGTTTCAATATCATCCATATCTATCCATTGTAAAAGAATGTCTTCAAAGATCTTTATGGCATCCTCATTTTTCAAAGCTACAGCTGTTTTAAACTGCTGATAAATAACTTTCATGTCAATAACATCTTTATATTTGTCATACTTACATAAAAATAAAATCTGCTCATCAAGAGCAGTAATTTCCATTTTTTTATATTCTTCTAATAATTGTTTAGACATAACCATAAAAAACACCTCCTGCTCTTCTGTCATCTAAATTTACAGTTCCATCTTTAACATTTTTCTCTTGGTAGACGCCTTCAGTATCTTTCTGGCCTAAACGACCAATACAAACATCTTCGCCATACTCATTTCTAAAATTAACTGCTTCTTTAGGATTGTCTAAAAAAGTCTCAAAATCTTTATCGTCAATGAACATTGTTGGTTTTCCAAAATCAACAATAATTCCATCTTTAGTAATTATTATCATTAGCATACAAACTCACCTCCTAAGTTTCTCTTAGTTAAAGATTGACATGCTACCAAGTACAGATTTCTGTTCAGTGTCTTCTTTTTTAACTTCTAAGTTTTCGCTAATGTTGTCTTTGTTGTATTTTAAATCTTCGTTAATGTTGTCTTTGCTAAAACTGGCATTAATCCTACCTTTAGATGGCGTACATTTGTATACCTTAATTCCTCCAATGGTAACGTCTGTGAGGTCTTTAATCTCACCATTAACTAATTTTTTTACCATAAAATCATTCCTTTATTTTTTCTATCCTTTTAAAACACCATCATAATCTAAAATTTTACATTCATTTAATAGTGATTTTATTTTATCTTTAGTAGCTTTTATAGTTTTTTTATCTGAAGCATTAGAAAAATACATTTGATTTTTTACAATAAAATTGTAGCAATCAAAGTCTTCAAAATTCTCAAAATATTTGTAAATGTAATCTATTAATTCATCTACTAACTTATCTCCGATGACATCTCTAACATTGTATTTACTATACTTTTTAATCATCTCTATCATTTTGAAAATTTCTGAATAATCAGATTCTGTTTTAAAATAAAATTGATAGTACTTTGCTAAATCGTTAAGTATTCGCACTGCATCCATTTTGGATTTACCGTAAAACGATTTAACCACAGTATCTATAAAATCTTCAACAATCTTACTATCTTTTTCTGTCAATATTTTTGTAACTACTGTGGCAATTACATTTGCATCTAATTTAAAGTTGCCTGGATTACCGAAAGCTTGCAATACTTTCACATCGCTATTAGTCATTTCCGTAATCAATTCACTTATAACATAATGATACGCATTTCCAATAATAACAATATCCTTTTTACTTAACCCAGCTAAAACACTGAAATCGTGACATCTCACATAGCAATTAAAAAAGTAAAAAAGATCAAAAGTTTTTTCCCTATCTTTGTTCGAAACAGATTCTAACAAATCATTAATCACTTCTCTTAGAAAAGTGCAATCACTCTTTGCTAAAGATTTTAAATACCCATAGCTTTCATCCAAATAAATCCGCAAGCTTCCTAATTGCTCAACATTGCAAAAGAATTCGAAATTAGTTTTCATGATTGAATACATAGAAACGTACACTAATTTAGGAGCATGTATTTTAATCTTATCTATTTCATTACAAAAGTATTTATACTGGTCTAAAGTGATTTCACCATTCCCCAGTCCAAATTCCAAACTAAGTTGTAATTTACTACAATGTAAATTAAATGTTGGATAGTATGGTTTTAAGTTTTTCAAAGATTGTAAATCATCCTGAATGCTCATAATGATCACCGCCTAACTAGGTTCATTATCTTTGACAATAACACCATTTACTTTTCCATCCTTTAACCTATCATTCTGAATTAAAATATTAACTGCATCACTGTTTCTTTCAAAATGAATTAAACTTCCTATACGTATGTGATTTGAAATTAAGATTGCTGGGTTAAAGACGTTAATAAACTGTGCGGTACAACCATCAACGGTTTCCATTGGTTCAATTTCAACTCGTATCGAAGCATGTACTCTATTCTGTCTCCATAGAATATTACGTACAATACCAGTATACGTATTGAATGACCATTGCTCGAATTTTAATGCAATTTGCCTGTCAGAATATTGATCTTTTTGTTCGCCAAAGAAGGTCAAGTCATTGACTTCCACTACGACACCATCTGATGGCATTTTTTCTCCAAACTGCCACATGTAGTCAAAGATTTCACTTTTTGCCCAAACTTTAAAGCTTTCGAAATCGTCTGGAATTTCTTCCCACTTAATTAGCTTATGCGGTACTACGTTAAACCCACTTTCATTTAAAATGTCAAAGGTCTTGGCTAAAGTTGTTGCAAGCCCTTCTGCAGCAAACACGACTGTTTTCAAAAACTTATAGTATTCTAAGTCATGCCTAACTCTCAGTAAAGAAATGGCAGATGACTTACAAGTTTTGTACTTAGTGTTATCAATGTCATTCCTAAGTTTTGAAACACCTTCATAAGTTACAAAGCTTTCACCTGTTATTTTTAAATCTTTCTTATTAAGTGGAATGCTTGATGGTAAAACTAATTTAGTTTGCTCAGTGAAATCAAACGACTCACTGCTTCTTCCTCTTGAGAGAGATAACTTTAATTTACCATTGCTGTAAATGTTCTTTGTATTAATCCCATCCATTTTCAAAGAAATCATTAAATCTTTCTTAAGTTCCCTATACTTTTTAAAGAATTCCCAGGCTTCTTCGTAACTTACTACAGCACGACAACTAAGACTCTTATCCTCGTTAAGTGCATCAAAATACCTACCGTATTCGGGATCTTGGCTAAAGCTTTTAGCTTTGGTAAGATTATCATCAGCTTTTATTCCGAATTCCTGTAAAAGACCAAAAGGTATTGGATCTTCGTCATAAGTTCTTATAAAGTATTCATGCAAAACTTTTTTAGTATTTGGATGTTCTTTAAGTAATTTAGTGTACTGTTCATACAGCTCATCGGTTATAATAGGGTCACCTATTCTGTAGAAATATCTTGCTGCTATCCAAATTTTAATAGGATTTCGGCTAGCTATTAAATTTTCAACAGACATTTTTGAATACCTCCAATCATTTAAATTTAATGCAATGAAATCGCTAAAGTAATTTCTTTTTCTTTTTGCAATTAAAGGGAAAGAAACATTTGACTGTCTCTCTACCTGCTTTGTTAGATTTTTATAATTAAAGTTACACTAATGTAAGGTAATTAAATTTTAAATCTTTTTCTAATTCAAAACTAAGACATAAATCTTCTTATCAATGTTTTTCAATTATTTACAATGGTTATCAATATTTTTCAATCATTTACAATTATTATCAATACTTTACACTATTTATCATTATTTTTTAATGTTTATCAGTTGTTATCAATGTTTGACAATAATTTACACATGTTTTCAATTGTTTACATTTCTTTTCAATTAATTTCTAACATGTACCTACAAATGCAAAATGAGTAACCTACTATTTTAAGTAGATTACTCATTCTTATGTTCATAATTTAACTATTACAATACTTTACTAATTAAAGAAATAACAGCTAAACTGGCTTCACTTCCAATAAATGTAAATCCGGCTACAATGGCTGCAACAACTACAGAACCAATTACTGTTAAAGCAGTAATGGAAGCTGTATGTTTACAGGTTGGAACTGTGAGTGATTTAAGATTACCAATCATCTTCTTCATTTTACTATTTCCTTTCTTTTCATTTAATTTATTTCCTTTGCACTGATTTTTGCACTGATTTCTTTACACTAATTTCTTTCCTTTGCTAAAACAGAGAAATCTTACTATGATTTAATTCACTCTGAATCTCTGCTAAAAACTTATCTTTGGTCTCAATAAATACACCTGTAATGATGATAATTGAAGAACCTGCAAAAGAAAGTTTTGAAAGATCGAATACATTTGAAAGAATACAAGGAATAAATGCAACCACGCACATGGCTAAAGCCCCAAGACCAATAATCCATTTAAGTTCACTTTTAATGTAATCAACAGTTGCTTTACCAGGTGTAATATCAGGAAATACTCCTCCAGAACGACTTAACTGATTAGAAATCTCTAAAGGATTTAAAATGTACTGTGTGTAAAAGTAAGAAAAACCGATGATTAAGAGGAAATAAATCACTGCTCCAACGGAGTAGGATGGATGTGCTGGGCTAAACCAATTTGATGTGTCCATAGCTTTAACAAACCAGTACTTACTACTCTTCTCCCAGAACAGTGCAACCATACTAGGAATAGAAATAATACTGGATGCAAGAATGATAGGAACTACAGTACCAGGACACAGCTTAATTGGAAAATAGCTGTCCTCGTCGCTAACACATCCTTGAAGTTTTCCAGAATATCTTACTGTTAATCTCTTTTCTGTTTCCTGAATTACTACAGTAAAAACAAAAAGTAAAATAACGCAAATGCTAATGAAAGCAATTCGTAATGCCATCTCTTTAGGAGTCTTACTTTTGAGAAATCTTGTGTAAACGCTGCTAAAATCGGAAGGATAGGATGACAGGATATTGCATAGAAGAATTAAAGAAATACCATTACCAAATGCTTTCTCTTCTATGTATTCGCCTGCAAGCATTAATACAATAGCCATTACAAACCAAATTAAGCTAACACACAGAACCCAGTACCATTTGTAAGAAAGTAATAAACCTCTCTGCCCGAATCCTACTGCAAAACCTACAGCTTCAATCGCGGCTAAAGCTGCACCAAGAATTACAGTGTACATTTTAAATTTCTTTCTACCTGTTTCTCCATCCTTTTGAATTTCTCCAAGTGAAGGAATGATTGAACACATCAACTGTAGAATGATTGAACTGGTAATGTATGGTGTGATTGAGAGCATTGTGATGGACAGGCTCTGTAAGCCATTTCCTGACAATGCATTGAACATCCCTAGTGTACCGTTTGACTTTAACAACAATCTAAAATAAGCTGTATTTACACCTGGTGTTGGTATCCCTGAAGCAATCTGAATTAACGCAAGAATACCTAAAGTAATTAATAGTTTCTTTCTAAAATCCTTTTTGTTTTTTAATGCTTTTAACATTTAACAATTTAACCTCTCTTATCTAATTTTTTGATTTAAATCTTTATTTGTAATTTCTTATCTTTACTAAAGCTATTACACCTCCTACACCTCTATTTTTAATTCTTTGGTTACAAAATTAGTTGTTTCTCTAATTACGTAGTCTGTAAATCCTGCTACGCAATCAGCTGGTCTAAAGATGCAGTTGATTGCTCTGTTGTACTTTGTTAATGGCTCTTTTCCATACTGAATCATAGACTCCTTTAAACTTGTATTTTTACAACAAATGTTGTCCAAAATAGTATTTGGATAAATAGCACAATCAGCGTAGGATAACATTGGAGCATCTGGAGCGCTATCCCCTGCAACTACGATTGCATCTGGCTTTAGTAACTTGGCTAAAGCTAATGCTGCATCTCCTTTTGTATTGTTCATTGGTACAGCATAAAATCTGTCATCGCAGATGTAGGACTCCATACGAAACTCGCAGTAAAGATCTTCTTTTAATGAACTTTTATAATTATCAGAAACATCAGACTTAAACTGTGCAGAAATAAAACTATCACCACATACTCTACACTTAATAAAACAATTTTTCGATTTTAACCAATTAAACGCATTGTAAAGAATTTCATCATATTTACGTAAACCATAATCGTACTTTTCTTTATAGTGTTGCTCGAGTTCTTGGCTAAAGTAAACATCATTGCCAAAGCAAAGAAGTACTGAATGCAATTCTAATCCAATTGGCCATCTAATTCTCTCGTACTGTTCTTTCGTTCTGATGGTAACCAAAATTACTTTGATACGTTTACTTAAACGTACTAAAGTATTTAAATTATCAGGATTAATGTAATTTAATTCTTTACCATCTTGTGTCCATTCAATGCACACATCTCCATCTCTTGCAAATCGTTTTGGAAAGATTAGAGTTCTGTCAATATCAGAAATGAATAACACATTTTCCTTTTCCATCAAATCACCTCCCATTTAATTAATGTGTTGGATAAAGATACTGTGCTAAAGCTGGTGTGGCTGTGCTAAAGCTGTCACCAGGCTAAGGCCAATACTGCCTAATGCAAAACTTTTATTAATCCAATCGCTTTGTAATTCTGTAACGGATACTGCTCGACTGGAATTTCTTTTTCTTTTGCTAACTCTAGTAGTAAACGAAGTTCTTCGCTTTCCTCCCCAGCCTTCTCATTCACTAAAATCTTCCATGGAGTTCTCCTTAATAAAACTCTAGTTGTCTCTCCAATACTTGGTTTGCAATACTTATCAGAAGGTAAAGAAAATTCTTTGCACACCTTTTCAATTTCCTCTTTTGGTGTTAGTTCTTTTACACTCTCGTCGAAAAGATATTTTTCACCATCATACACGCAAACTGTAACTCCATCTTTTGCAGTGATGTATTTTGCTTTGCTAAAGCACTTCACTACTCCGTCAACAAAAGTATAAGTGTAATCACCACCCTCTAAATCTTTGTAGAAAGCACACCCGTGAAAATCATTTTTACCAACAATTCCGTCTTTTAAGAAGGTTCTACTTAATCCACCAGAAATGTTTGCATTCAAGCAAGCATTCGGAATTAAAACATCTTCACGAGTTCCCCATTTGTCGGCTACTCTGGCTGGATCAGAAAGCACTGCTAAATCTGGTTTGATTCTATGACCTGTTTCGGTGTAGTACTTTGCTAAAGACTCATTAAGCTGTTTCTTAATTGTACCTTTACCTGTCCAACCATCTACAAATTGAATCCATTTTTCACCATGTTTATTTACAATGTAATCCATTGCATTCTTATCAATCCCTTTGTCTCTGATGATTGAAATAGTGTAGTGTGAAACATCAAATCCCCAACGCTCTTTAATGTAATGTTTAATCAAAATACCAATTGGTGTTCCTGCCCTTGCTAAACTGACTAAAACGGTGTTTTCCCATTTGTCTTTAACAATCTGCGTTGACACTGTCGCTACTAATTGTGCAATTACTGGGCTAAAGCTACCCATGATTTCTTCAAACAACCGTAAGTACTCACTGCTAGGTTCCCACTCCTTTTGCAACAACTCGGAGTAATGAATACCACTCTGTATCATTCTCTCTTTTTCTTCAGTACCTACTGGCTTGACTAAGTCTGTCACATCTTTTAGCAGAATAGTAACATCATCACCCTTGTAAGTACCAAAAGTCTTCGTAACAGAATTCTTGTTAATTTCTTTGTCTTCCATAAAGCCTCCTTATTTAAACTGTATTAACTGTGTATTATA
>OGQH01000888.1_pt1 | contig 31571 bp, 38 predicted proteins | sample 1553181 | NCBI WGS metagenome assembly OGQH01 (sample SAMEA2579946, study PRJEB22360) | human gut metagenome | biome: human gut; feature: human-associated habitat; material: faeces | place: Denmark | collected 2008/2010 | reverse complement strand
TCCCCCTCAATCCCACAACGAGAAGAAATACTTCTTCATTAAATCAAATACCTCGTCCTTGCACTTTTCTCTATATTCATCAATCCTCTTTTCCTCATCGTGATACAGCTTATCAATCGCCGCATACTCCGGAATCTCGCTCATGAAATGCACCAGACGCCCGCCGGATTTTTTTCTTTTTTCTTTCTCCTCTTCTGTTTCCAGCTTCTTCCCGAAAAAGCCGTACTTTTCCGTAAACTCTTTCATCGCCTTTGTGTAAGCTTCGTCGTAAGGATTCTTTTTTGTACATTTTTCTTCATCCAATTCTCCCCAAAGAAAAATCATCCGGCCAAGGAGTTTATCCCATTCTTTATGGCAGGTGTCGTTCTGCATGAACCCGTTTTTGTCAGTGTAATTTTCACCGAGCATCGCCGGGCTTCCCATTCGGTTATCTTTCAGATACTGCAGCATCGCCGGCATCAGCTCTTCAAGATATCCGTACATATTCCAAACATCGCAATCTGCAAAGCCTCGCGTCGCACGTTGCTTTGACCACTTCAAGCATCGCATCGCGTGCTTTATTTTCGCGAACGTTTTTGACTTCTCACCAAAACCACACATCGCAAAGCCATTTCCCCGCCATACATTCAGCAGGCTTACATCTTCAAACATCTTTTTATTGCGGCGCTGCTTTGCAGATGGGCGTGTCGCTTTATGCTTTGTCTTATATCTATTTTTCTGCATTATTTTTCACTCCTTTTTTGTGTACACATCTTTCGCATTTCCATATATGTCGCATACATCCAGCCGGTCGAAGGAATTCCGGTTCAGCAGTGTTACCAGGTCGCCAGACAGGAAACATAGCATTTTTTCGTATTGAATTCCGTTCAGAATATACCGGCAGCCAAGCCATTTTCCTTCCGCCTGTTTTGCAATCCAGGTGGCATCCAGGATTACAGACTGACAGGTTTGGTCTGCAAGAAGGTTCTGACTATCTCCGACCAAAAACCACTGCATATCCTGCACATCCCGCGGTTCTTCGCCGATGCGGCAGGTTACAAAAAATGTTGAATTATCGATTGCTAATATTTTTTCAGGCATTTTTTTGCCTCCTTTGCTTTTCTGTATATTTAATATGCAGGATTTTTTGACTGGCAGATTATTTTTTTTGCAAAAAAAATTGCCTGCATAATTTCTGCAGGCAAAAATATTTCCCGGAGTTATCTTCCGTATTGGAAGTCTCCATTTGAATCAATGAACTCATCCCACCAGTCCTCGCCGTCAAAGACCTCATATCCGGTAGCGTGACAAAGTTCAGAGTTTCCGTCCACATCAAAACGCTTATCAAACGGCATTTCCTCAAGGTGGCGGCGTTCTTTCCAAAATTCATGTTCGTTCATATCTTTTTTTCCTTTCTTGAATGGTATTGCTAGATACATCTAATATGCGGAAAATTTTCTCTACTGAAAATTCAGAAAGTTTTAGAAAAAAAAGAAACCGCCGTCTACTGGAGCTAGACGGCAGTTTCTTTTTTTCACTTTTTCTTCGCTCTTATCCCTCACTTCTCAACCTGATTCCCCGTCATCCTTACCAGCCCTTCTACATTCCGGTTCAGCCTGTCCAACGATTCCTTATTCGGCCTTCTTTCCGGCGGAACCTTCACCAGTTCCGCCCGGCCACCGCTTTTGCTCATTTCTTTTTCCAATATTTTTCTTATTCCCATTAAGATTCCTCACAAATTTTTCTTGAACCAGCACCCTCAACTTTAGAACAAATAATACTGGTTATTTTTACAGCGCGCTTCTTTCCTTTTTTATCGCGTTCTACTACTGCACATATCCTTACATTGCATTTGATTTGCAAAGTTCGCTCTTTTCCAGGCTTAAACAACCCTCTCATTTTTACCGACTTGCCAACTTTAATAAGAACATCTTTTTTGAAGTCGTAATGTTCATACGTGACCATATCACAATCACTGGAAACATATGCGGATTTAATTCTTACGACATCGTAATCGCTTCTGCTGCGATTAACATCCCACTCAGAAAACTGCATGTAAATTGTTCTATCATCAAAATGTTCTAACTCTTTAGTATAATTTTCTCCCGGTGGCAAATCTGATATATCGTTGTACTCATTTTTTCGTTGTCCTTTCTTCCACATTGAAAAGCAGCGAAAGCCTAATCCCTTTTTGCCAGCATCTTCTGATTGTTTAGTTTCTGAAATCGGATATTCATAAAAGACTCCATCCAACTGGAGTGGCAAAACGCCATTTATTTCCGTTAAATTAATACGTTTCTTTAAGTCTTTGTCGATTGCTGTCCAAAAACGTCCAAATATCTTTACCGGAATTTGTTCTTCGTCAATTGAATCGCATTTAATAATTTTAATTGAATGAAACACTATAGTATCACAGATTTTACTTCCAATTCTTCCAGGCATTAAAGCCCAATCTCCAGATTCTATTAAGACATTTTGACCAATCCATGGTTCTAGCTCGTCAATATAACTGCTGCTTTTCTGCAAACTTGAAAAATCAGTATTTTGCTTATTCCTTACCGTTGGTTTTGTTAGTTTGTTTTTGAATTTTTTATTCATCTTTTACTCCTCTTGCGGGCATTTCTGCCCGCCTTTCTTACGCCACTTCCGTAATCTCCTTCGCCTTCGCAATGACCTCATCTTTGTACAGGACAACTTCTTTTATGATTTCTTTTTCAGTTGCTTTTATGTATTTTTCCATATACTCCCAATCAGGGATATAACCTTTCGGGCTGTAAGTTTTGCTGGCATCAATTACCGGTTTTCCAGAGTCGTCGGTCTGGATGGGGAGACAGATATTACATTTTCTTACTTTGCTCCACACCGCTTTATTACTGTAACCGAATCTTGGCTTGATTGATTTTTGAATTGATGCGGCAAGATACATTAACAAGCATTCATTCTTCATACCATTTTTTAGATTAATAATGTATGCATCAAACAAAACTCCTATCTTATGCGACTGAGGGTATACGTTTCCTGTTGATATTGCTCCATTACTTACAATATCAATACCACCATCAACAGATGAAAAATCGCTGCTTCTTCCGTAATACATAATGCCATTGTTTCCATCTTTCGCATTTACGAGCGGCAGGTCAAATTCTTTTGTTTGTTCTTTTGAAACATCTTTTTCTTTATTAAATTTCCTGTTTGTAATCCATCCAAGTTTTTCTTTTTTGAAAAGGTCGTCAATCTTAAACTTTCTCCCCTCTTTCAAGCAGCCATCTGTAGATATCGAGTTTTGTGATAGTACCCCCCCATCTACCAATTTTGCGGCTAGAACTGCTTTATCTTCTTCTGTCAATTTGTAATCGTTCAATCCGGATGCAATTAAATAATTTTCAAGTTCCGCCACGCGGTCCTTTTCAAGTTCCGCCACGCGGTCCTTCATATATTTCCAATCAGGCACATACCCATTACTTGAATATGGAGAATCAGCATCTAAGGCATCAAGTGTTGGAAGCATTATTTCTGCTTCTGCAAGTTTATTACTGTTAAAAAGATACGAATATGAAGCAACCTTTAAAGAAACTTTTTTAATGGCGGCGATGATAAACATTGCGCTTGTTTCATCCATGCCTTCAATATATAAAGCATTGATAGATGCACCCGAAAAGCCTCTTCCAACAAAATCATTTTCCTGATACATACATAAGCCCTTAATCGGGTCTACGACAATACAATTTCCTTTACTTATGTCAGTTTCGGGTGCATTTATATATCCAACAACACCGTTATTTGACTGAGACCCCGTAACATACGGAGTCTCGCCTTCCTCATATTTACTTAAAGGTTTTCCTTTAACTTTTTCAATTTTTGCCAGTTCATTTAATTTATATCTTTCATACTTCATATGGATAACCTCATTTTTTCATTAATTGGCTAACTTTAAAACTCAAATAATCAGAAATTACTTCTTTGATATCTTCTTTACTTGGTATTAAATCAATAACCTGATGCTGTGAAAACAACCAATCATCCCCATTCAGCGTAATCGTATCTTTAATCACTTTCCCATTTTCCTCCGTGTAGTAGTGTGTTTTCGGCATCTTACCGGTTGTAAGAGCCAGCACCTCGGCATATCGTTCTTCGGCATGGTCAGTGTTTTTCAGATTGACTTCCTGAGTGGATTTCTTGCGGTTCTGTCTTGAATACCCATCTTCAGAGAAATCAATAAACGTTACAATATCATCTTCTTCATGAGGTCTGTTTACCTTAAATAAAAAGATATATACATTGACCGAAGCCTTATTTCCAAAAAGTCCAGATGGCATTTTAATACTTGCTTCCAGAGTACTATGTTCCAGAATCCTTTTCGTATAAGGAAGACCCTGCCCGTTTCCTGCACTGTCCTGAATTAAAATTGCAGCATATCCTTTTGTCATCTGTTTTAATGCCTCTTCTACAAAGCAAAATCCTTTACCTGGTGCAGAATATGGAGGATTTAAAAGAAATACATTTGCTGGAAAATCATTCGGAAGTTTAAATCCATGGCTATCACCATTAATCACATTTGCTCCAATTCCATCCATTAAAATCATATTTAACACCGCCAAAATATAAATATTTCCAAGAATCTCAATACCGAGAATCTGGCTTTCTTTAATATGTCGGATTTTTTCATTCAATGCATTTTTATCAATAATTTTTGCTCTTGCGTCTTTTATCATTTGGTCCATAGCACTTACAAGAAATCCAGCGCTTCCCATTGTAGCGTCCCATACAAAACTATTCATATCAGTTCTGCACATTTTAGTCATTAACTGTGTGATATATCGCGGTGTTAGAACGACATCATTTTCAGAATCATTTTCAATATTTACCCAGTCATTCAAAGAATTTAAGATTTTGCCAGTGAAATCAAGATGTAAATTACTTTCCAAGCAGGGAATAATATCTCTTTTTACCTGTTCAAACAGTGTCCTTAAAAGGCTGATGCCGTTTTTCGGCTTCCAGAGCACTGATTTTTTAAACACACCTTCCAGAAGGCCAATCACCATATTGACTCTTTCCGCATCGCAGTGTTTCGCATGCAGAAAAGCCTCAATATTGCTCAGTATATATGTACCATCATTATTTCTGTCGTTATCATTCCCGCAAAAGTCTTTTGCTTCCAGAGTCTTCACTCCGTTTGTCCTCAATCCTGCCATAATCAGTCCGCAGAACAGATACAGTTTTTCATTCGTGGAAAGTGCCGTCTTCAGCTGCATATCATCGTAAATGCTCTGATGCATTGACTTGATTTTCTCTTCCAATGTTACCTCTGTTCTTCGTGTCAGTTCCTCAATCTCTGCATCGGTCAAATTCAGCTTGTCAAGAACCCTGAACAGCCCATCAACATTATCAGGGTTAAATAATGACCAGTCATCGGCCGTAATTTTCTCAATTAACTTCGGAATCCGGTTGTTCTTTTCTGAAATGTAGTAAGCCTTGCATTCTGCATCAGCCACGCCACCAGCATCATCCAACGCTGTCCCGTTAATCCCGACAACGATTACCTCGTTATAAGTGCCTTCGTCCAAAATTGCGTTTCCGTAATGTACCGCACCATTGACTGCATAATCCTTAATTGCACTGTAATTTGGCTCTCCTTTCAGATGTACCGGCTTACCGTCTTTTCCGGGCTTTCCGTCTTTTTCATAATAAGTAACCCCAACGATTGCCCCGGATTTATCCCTTTTTTCCAGCTTGTTTTTTGTTCCTTTTGCTTCCACCATTACGGGAATTCTTCTTGCATTACTGTTTTCCAGCATCATCTGGATGTCAGGGAAATTACACCCGCTGCCGCCCGACTTGCTGTCAGCGTTTTTAAGCGCACTTGCAATCGCCGGGTTCATCTTTTCTGTCTTTCCATAATGTCTTACTTTATTTGCATCAAGAATTTTCTTGAAATATTCTTCTACCTTTTCTTCTACGCTTGGCATATTTTTGCCTCCTTTTTTTGTTTTTCTGCATGTAATATGCCGCGAATTTCAAAAACCCTTATTTTTTGCGGATTTTTTCGCTTGAGGTTAATATGCAAAACGCGGAGGAAAGTGACACGTCCAAAGAAAAAGCCCGCAGCAAAAGCTGCAGGCGTGAGATTTTTTCTTAAAGCCTTTCGGATGCCTTCTGGTGGCCCTTATCTTCGTAGTAGTTCTGCCCCATCCATGTCAGCTGCCCAACCTGCACAACACCGTATCGGGTTGTTTCATCGAAAACAAGCCCTCTGTCCAGCATCAGTTTCAGGGTATACTTAACTTCTTCTTCGCTGTTCTCAGCAGATTTAAAATCATTAACTCCAAAAATATCTTTATCGCTTTCTGCGATAGTTTTGACGATGGAATTAATCAGTGCCCAATTTCTTTTCATCTTTTTTTTGCCTCCTGTTTTTAGTATTTAAGCATTTTTTTGCTTTATACTTCTTTTATAATGCTGCTATAATAAGCTTTTTTGCAATGTCGATAACTGTATTAAACATTAAAGGAATTCCTTTCTCTTTTGCTATTTTTTTTATTTTTCCCCATCTTGTATTATCTCTAACTGACTCTAAATAGTTCTGACCTTCCCAAGTCATACTGCCAACACCAAAATCACATAATGTTTTCCGTAAGGCTCTAATGCTTTATTCTTCTGCTTAATGATATTGAATCCGCCTTTGCCTCCGTGAAACTCAAAAGTACCGTCAGCCTGTTGTTCTGCTGTGATAGTGTACTTTATCGGTTTTTCTTCGGCAGGCTTTACCTTCTTAGCAGCCTTCTCTCTTTCGGCGGCGTTCGCTTTCTTGGCTACCTGTAATTTACGGGCTTTCTTCCTGTTTGAGTTTGCCATATCGTACATCTCCTTTCTGTAAATTTCTTATACTTTTAATATGCCGAATATTTTTCTTTTTTGTCGTTTTTTAGAACCATTTTTTTTATTTTTACAAAAAAAGGCAGCCGCCGGCTTCTCCGGCGTCTGCTCCTATCTGTCTCCAACTTTCCCCATGGAAAAACACTGAAAACCAATATTCTTCTTTATGAATTTTCCATAAATAAAGACCTTGTGTTCGTACACCATGCCACGCAAACGAATCGGCGTTGTTCCATTGACACCCGGTTTGTATTTTTCTTTTTCCCATTCCAGGCCAAGCCGTTCTTTGAAATCAGCATCAACAGCTGTCCAGAGTTTTTTAGAAATCTCCACCGGACATTTAACTTCTCTTCCTTTCGGACATTTGATGACTTTGGACGACTTCAGCAGTAGTTTTTCGCATGGTATACCTTCCAATTCACCAGGGATAAACACCCAGTCATCACATTCCAGAATAATCACTGCACCAATAAGCGGCTCCAGTTCCTCTACGTAGTGCTTACCTTTTGGAATCTCAGCAAATTCTTTTCCGAATTTCTTTTTTCTTTCTGGTTCAGTTTCCAATTTGTTTTTATGTATATACTTTTCATCTCTATTGCGGCTCATTTTTTTGCCTCTCCTTTTCTTTTTATTTTTTATATACCCAATATGTCAAATTTCTGCCGACAAAGAAAAAAAACGGCCGGAAAAATTCCGGCCAGACCTAAAAATTAACGAAGAGCGGAAAGTCTTCAACCGACAAAAAGTCGTCCGCAAAATTAAAATGTGATTCATTCATCCTTTCGGCCTTACTCCGCACTTCGTGCACTGTACTCAGCCCTCCGGCCCTACCCGCACTTCGTGCTGGTAACGAGCGCAAAACGCGAGTTATCAAAGTGAAAATGATGATTTTCCGCCTGTTATATCTTTCTGCGCTTCGCAGATGTATGCCATCACAGTTGTGAGGCCTTTTTCTTTTGCTTTTTTGTAAGTATCATCTAATGCTTTTGGTGTCATGATACCAAGCTTGATAAAATCAATCAGTCCAGTCTCATCATTTAATTCCATGTACATTGCGATAATGTTCTTGCTGACTCTTCTGAGATATGTTTTAACTGCATCGTTCGGGCATTCTTTCATTGTTTTTATCGCAGTCTTCCACTTGATTTCCGGCTGCATTCCATAATCATACAGTAATTCTTCGCATTTTTCTCTGAATGACGGGATTGCAAGCCGTGTGTCTAATGTGACAGCATCTGCTGTAACAATATATCTTGGCATGAAAACCGTTGCAGCAGGCTTTTTGATTTTAATATATATAGGGCTGTTATCTGGTGTTGCATTTAACGTTATTGCTTCTGCGATACCATAAGGTATGTCATCCGATGACAGTGTGATGCTATCCACGCTAGGAAAGCTCTGTCTTCCGATATATTTTAACGATGCCGGCAGTGTAACCTCCTTAATACAACTCTGCTTGAACGCATAATCCATAATTTGCGTCAGTCCTTCATTAAAAGTCACTTTGCTGATTGCCGTTCCAAGAAATGCACTTTCTCCAATTATTCTAACCTGCGGCGGAATTTCAATCTCATGAAGCATGCTGCATTGCATAAACAAACTGCAATCATGTCCAATGCCTATTTCCTCAATGCCATGTCCAAAATCTACTTTTTGTAATTTATTACACAGCCAGAAACACTTCGGCATCAAGACCCTCAGCGAATCAGGAAAATATATCTCCTCAGCCTCGCTGAGGATGAATGCATATGATGTAATAGTTTCAATTCCATCAGGAATATGTACTGTTCCAGAAATAGCCGATGGATATTTAACTAAAACCAACCCATCTTTTGATAGAAGGCATCCATCCTTTGTAGAATAATACGGATTTTCTTCAGTTAATTCCAAAATTGGAAAAGGACTCCACCCTGACAGCTGCTCGTCTGTAATATAAGATTTATCTTTTAGAATAATCTTTACGCCAACTGGCAGCTTATACCGCAGATTAATCACAGTCTGAGCTCGGTTCGCTGTAATGCTTTTAACATTATCAAAATTAATTCCGTCTCGCATTGCCGTCAGTGAAACTCTTTTGTCAGGAAGAATAATATTTTCAGAAGTTTCATCGATATTAACAAGAATAGACCCGGCAATAACTGCTCCAGCCGGCTCAGGTTCTAAATCTCCAATTGCTGAATTTCTAAATGCATATTCTGCACATGATGTAACACTTCCTGAATTAATGATTTTTGTAGCCATACATCCAGAGAAAGCGTCATCATCAATCTTGGTTACATATTTCAGGTCTATGGTTTCGCCTTCCTTTTTACCAAAAACGTTTGTCAAAATCTGGCCGTTGTTATTTCTTAGAAGCAAATTTCCGCTTTTTATGTATCTTCCGTACCAGCTGTTACATTCCACCTCTTTCACATTTGGAAATAATGTATTGGGAATATCAATATCATATACACTGTAATCAATCACGATTTTCCTAACGTCAGGAAATACCTTTTTACAGTCACCAAGCAGATATTCACGACCAAACGAAGCATTGAAGCTTACTTCTTCAACACCTGGTTTCACATCAATATCAATACAGTCACCGCTGTTTTTATCAATGGTATAAACTACATCATCTTCTTCAATTCTTTTTTTCATTTTTTTTACTCCTTTTCTTGTTGATTTTTATATATCCAATATGCCAAATTTATGCCAGCAAAGAAAAAACGCCCGAGAAATTCTCGGGCGCTAGTTAAATACAAAAAAGCTTACATAATATATATGTAAGCTTTACAATATTGATAAAATACCGTCTATGTTTGGAGTGATGAAATGTTTATTCCCTGATTCACATTGTTTTAAATAATCTTGGCATGCAGCAATTATCTGCCGCTTATTTCTGTTGATAATCTCAAGCAATCGTGTATGATATTCGTCATTTACTATGTATGAGTCTATATACTCACGCTTTATTGGAAAAAGTTTGAAATAATGGATTCCATGCCTGCATTGAGGCCTTGTTGATGAGTTTGGCGGCAATGCAAAATATTGATTGCGCGGAGTTCTGGCAGAAATGTTAGACCTTAGTGGCACTACAAAATCATGCACGTTATTTTTGTAATTCATACGTATTAACAGAACGCATGGCCTTCCGGCTTCGTTAAATAATAGTTCTTCATCAACATTATGTTCTTGGCACAAAGAGTAAAATTCCTGTTTTACCTTAACAAGTCTTATCATTTGAATTCTCCTGAAAAAAGTAATAACCCCACAATATATAGTGGAGTTATTACTTCAAGTATACATACAATTGAGCGATATTCTAAATTTAAGTCCCGTCACTCTCGGAGACTATGCACATACAATTGAATGATATTCTAAATTTAAATCCCGTCATTCCCGGAGATTATACATACAATTGAGTGATATTCGAAGTTTAAGTCCCGTCACTCCCAGAGACTATACATACAAGAAATATAATTCTCTTTACTATATGATACTTGATTTGATTAAATATGTCAATATCTTGTTTAAGAATAATATTCCAACTCCATCTCTTCCGGGTCACAGTAGATTTCCAGTTCGTTCATATACTTCCTGCAGAAATCATACAAATCGCTTTCCGTAATTCCTTTTTCCTTCTCGTTCAGCATCCACGGATACATCGGAACCCACAGAATTGCCGGCGGCGTCCCGAGGTCATTCTCTGCAGCGTAGAACTTAAAGTTAATCCCGGTCTCGCGTCGCATTATTACAGCCAAGACAGCGCCAAAGCCAGTATCACCAGTTTCTTCATCTTCAAATGAATCTTCAATGTCATACATGACATCTTCCAGTTCATCCTCTTCGGCATCCTCGCTTTCAGCATGTTTTAATGCATCCAAAATCTGCATTTCCTCATCCGTCTGACCGAATGACCCGACATGCTTTTTTAAAAATTCTTTTGCTTTTTCAAAGTCCAGCGTTACCGCATCCCCATCAGCAATTGGAAAACCATACCCACAAATCGTACAAGACATATTTTTGTCTCCTTTCTTATTTTTTTATATATCCAATATGCCGAAATTCGTCAGCATTGAAACCGGGAATATATGCGGAGCTTCGCGCCCCGCAAACACCCCACGTCAGGCATCCGTGCCAGCCGGCAAACTCCTTTCCGGTCACAGCCGGCCAACACCTTTCCGGCTTGATTCTTTACAGAGCACCACACTTTCCGGTCGTTTACTACTTCTCTCCCGGCGCCAGCCGGCAACAGCCTTTCGCCGCATATCTTTTCATACCAGCCTACACAACCTCCCACCAGCCCGTAACCTTCATTCCGGCTTGACCGGCCAGTATATTCCCGCTCTCATTCTTTCTCTCTTTTTCTTCCATTCCACTCCACTCTATACAAAAAAGGAAACCGGCAAAGCCGATTTCCCTCTCTTTCTCTTACAATTTCAAATTTAGTCCAAATCTAGTCCAAGCATCTCCTTCGCAATCTCTTTCACTGCTCTTCTCGCTGTCCAGTCAGTATACTCCTCCGCACAGGCCACGCAGTGGTCATACATAAACGTCACCAGGTCACTCGCATCCTTGATTTTAGCCTTGATTTCGGCAATCTTATTTTCTTCTTCTTTTTTCAATTCTTTTTGAAGTTCTTCACGCGAAGTATACAAATTTTTCAGAAGACAGCCGCTGTTTCCGCCATCATCCCACTCTATGTCTGCATACGGATATTTCTCAGGATTTCGGACTGAAACTTCTGTTTCGCCAAGTGCTGTAATTTTTGCACTGTGGATACACTGTCCCCAAGGTTCCAAGAACCAAACTTTCTGACCAATTTTTGGATTATTAATCATTGTTATTACTTCCTTTCTTATTTTTTTCTAATTCTTTTTGAAGTTCTTCTCGCGAAGCATACAAATTTTTCAGCGGCCATCCCAGCCTGCAGCCATCATCCATTTCGATTTTTGCATATAGATATTTTCGGGTTGAAACCTCAACTTCGTCAAGCGCGATAAGTTTTGCGCTATGGATGCGCTGGTTACAAGCTTCTGCAAACCAGACTTCCTGACCGATTTTTGGATTTTTAATCATTGTTTTTGCTCCTTTTCTTGATTCTTTTTGTTGTATAGTTAATATGCGGGATTTTTGGAGGCAAAAAAGCGTCTACAAGCACAGGTACCATCTCATCTTACAATATATTTTCCAGCCTCTTTTTCGCTTTCTCTTCGTTCTCTCTTATTTTTTTTCAATTTCTTTTCTATGCTTTTATTTATCGCTGCCACATGCTCAGCTGACACCACAAATGCCTCCTCTTCGCTTGTTCTCTTTGCTACCGGTTTGTAATCCAGCCGTACTCGTTTTATCATCTTTTAAGTCTCCTTTTTCGTTTTCTTCTTTTCTTAATAACTCGCGCCTCGCACTCGTAACCAGATTAAAATTAATATGCTGGATTTTAAAAAACGCATCCTGCATTACTAGGCAAAAAACACCGCCTGGATTCCTCCAGGCGGTGTTTTCTAATGTGCTTTAAAATTGTATACCGGTTTAATTACTTTCACAATGTCAACAGTATCTTTGATATTTTCCATAATTTCCTCCATCGGCTTATACACCATCGGCGATTCGTCTATCGTAGACTCCATTACAGAAGAAGAATATATCCCCTTCATAGATTCACGAAATTCATCAATTCCAACAGCATCTTTCGCTTCGCTTCTTGACAAAATCCTTCCGGCACCATGCGGTGCAGAATAATTCCAATCAGGATTGCCTTTTCCAACGCAAATCAAAGACCCGTCACGCATATTTATCGGGATTATCAGTTTTTCGCCATCTCGTGCAGACACGGAACCTTTACGAAGAATCAAATTTTTTGTATCAATGTAATTGTGTATTGTCTGGAATTCTTCGCAAATATGCCAGCCCATCTTCTCAATGATTGTATCGGCAATATATTTTCTGTTTAACTCTGCATGCTTCTGGACAATTTCCATATCGTGGATGTAGTCTTTGAATGCCTGGCCGGAAACATAGCATAAGGATTTCGGAATATGTGGCTCATGCATCTTTAACGCGTTGATTGTTTTTTCAATTTCTTTTTCCCTTCCTTTTGCTTTCAAGTCTGCAATTACAGCCTTGATTTTGTCACCAACATCTAAATCCTTCAGCTGTTTGTATGCGAGCTCTTGGTAGTATTTCGCAACTTCCAGTCCGAGATGTCTGGAACCAGTATGGATTACAAGCCACAAGTTTCCGTCATCATCTTTATCAAGCTCGATAAAATGATTGCCGCCTCCAAGGCTTCCAATGCTGCAATAAGCCAGCGATAAATTAGCCGGAGCGACCAAGTCATTCAAATGGCTGAAATTGCCAAGCGGTTCATCGTTTACATTAAACCCGGCCGGAACATATGTATTAATTACATCATCCAATTTCGGGAGGTCAACATCCTTTTCTGCAATCATGACAGCCAGCATACCGCAGCCAATATCTACCCCAACCAGATTCGGGCATACCTTATCAGAAATTGTCATTGTCGTACCGATGACGCATCCAGTACCTGCATGGCAGTCAGGCATGATTCTGATTTTCGCATCTTTGATGTAATCCTGGTTCAGCAATTCTATTACCTGGCTGATGGTCTCATTGTCAATATTGTCAGTGAAAACCTTTGCGGTGTTGTATTTTCCTTTTAATTCAAGCATATTTTTTGCTCCTTTCTTGTTTCTTATTTTATTTTTATTGTTTACAATTTTAATATGCTATATTTTCCATACGAAAAAAAACAGAAGCCAACAGGTTTTCCCACTGGCTTCTTATTTTGAGAAGCGCCCAAAATATAAAAGAATCTGGAATTTGTGGGTACTTATTACGCTCCCCCATTAGGAAGAACAGGCCTCTCCGTCTGTCCTTACTTCGCATTTCTGCAGGCATCTCTCCGTTATTTTTTCGGCCTCATTTTTTGGTAGAGGAACACCGCTTTTTTCGGTTCCCGTTTCGCTTCACAGCTGGCAAGGACGCGCCGCTTTTTTCGGTTCTCATTTTATTCGGTAACTCGCCAGCAGGGCTGGACTTGTTACCCGTTTTGGTGGAGACGCACCACTTTCTTATAATATGCAGAAAAATTTTGTTTCTGAACAAAAAGTCCACTGAATTTCTTCAGTGGACTTCAGTGGACAATGCTGATAATTATGCTCTATTTTATTACTGTTTCTCGACGCTTAAACGCATTAACAAGAGAGTATCCGGCACTGACATTTGTACCACATGTTTCGTAGATTTCCAAGAACATAAGATATTCTAACAATGACTCAAATCCAGCATCTTTTGCTTCTTGTGCAAGTTGCGCTCTTTTCGCTGACACACATGAAATATAATCATTATACTCCTTTTTTTGTTCAGCTTTCTTTTCTTCTATTTCTCTTTTCTTTGTCGCATTTGTTTCTTTAGACGCTTCTGCAGCAAAATCAGGGATTTTATTGATAAGTTTCTGTGTAACCGATTTAATTACTTCATCGCACTCTTTTTTCATAGACTCAGAATATCTAAAAGTATCACGATAATATATAGGGTAAGTTTTAAGATAATATGCAGGGTGAGTTTTAATTTCACTCTCCGGATTTCCGCTACCCTTAATGCTTTTTGCGTATTCTAATAAGAGCTTACTGCTTGCTTCTTCTGTTACAAACCTATATACCCTGTCTTCTGCCTCCTCTTTTGTTTCAACCTGAACATTATCGCCAAACAGTTCGGCGTTATATCCCGGATATCTTACCTTTCCATCTGATACAAAATCCAATAATTCTAAAGCTTTCTGGTTCAACATATTTTTCTCTCCTTTTCTTGTTAAGATATCTTTATTTGCATCTTCAATATGCTTAATTTATATCATCGCAAAAAGTGCCGCCCGGATTTCTCCGCGCGGCCAATCTTACAATTTCAGCAATACAACTTCACCGGCCTCAAGCGTCTTCTTCACATCAATGATTCTCTGATTTTCGCTTCCGCGAAATTCAAGCATGATATTCTTTTTATCTTCCTGAAACTCACCGTCAACCAGAACATCAATATTCTGCAGAATGTTATCCAGCCTGATTCTGTCAGCCATTCCATGTCTGCATCTTGACGGAATCTTCCCTGTCAGCTCCTCCCACAGATACCCGGAATATACCCAAATGTCTTTTTTTGGTAATTCTTTTCTGACTCTTTTTATAATGTTCCAGACCTCCGCCTGGTTTTCCGGTTCCATCGGTTCACCGCCAAGAATTGACAGCCCTTTTATATAATCGGGCTTTAAAGACTCAAGAATCTTGTTTTCTGTTTCTTTTGTATATTCTTTTCCATAGTCAAATGGCCAGGCCATATCATTAAAGCACCCATTGCAATGATGCGTGCAGCCTGAAACAAAAAGAACAGTTCTGCATCCGATTCCGTTTGCTGTATCACAATATATAATTTTACCGTAATTCATAATTTTTCTTCCTTTCTTGATTTTTTGTATCTTTAATATGCAGGATTTTTCTGCATACAAAAGTGATGCAGGCGTAAGCCTGCACCACTTGATTTAAGCAACAACACATTTTGGCAATATTTTTACTGGTTTCTGTTCAGATTCATCTTCGCCAACAGATACATGTAATACACGCTCTGCGATTTCCTGAGTCCTTCCCTGATTCCAATACTGCGTTCCAATATATCCACAAGTCCTTCTGGCAACATGCATCTTGTTCTGGTCTGTACATCCGCACTGCGGGCAGCGCCAAATCAATTTGCCGTCTTTGTTCACAATCTGGATTTCTCCATTATATCCACAAGCCTCGCACTGGTCTGATTTTGTATTCAGCTCAGCATAAAGAATTGTATTGTAGATATGTTTAATGATTGCAAGAACCGCCGGAATGTTTCCCTGCATATTAGGCACCTCAACATATGAGATTGCACCGCCAGGAGACAGTTTCTGGAATTCTGCTTCTTTTGTCAGCTTGTCAAAAGCATTGATATTTTCTGTTACTCTGATATGGTAGGAATTTGTAATATAATTCTTATCTGTCACGCCCGGAATTTTACCAAAACGTTTCTGCAGACATTTTGCAAATTTATACGTTGTTGATTCCAACATTGATACCCTCGGTTTCCCGATATTTACTGTATTTGCTACCAGTTGTCTTTTAGACAGGGGATTAGGCTATATTTTAAACTTAATATCTGTTACCAATATTAAGCCAATCCGTCTTTCCACCCGTTAGGATGTACATACATTTAAAAAATGCGTTACTGTTAATTCAGTCTACTCACCAGAATACCGTATTTCTCGCATATTCCAGTTTTGGATAGTCGTTAGAGATTTAAGTATCCGTAGATACTACTTACTACGGGATTTGCGATGTCCATTTCTGGATTTAGCATCCCTTACCGATATGATTCGTCTACGGCTTACGCCGTTTATGCTTTTTACATAAATTCACATTTGGCCTTTAACCACGCGGTGAACAGTCTTATTTTTATCAGCCCGTTTAGCGGATTTAATTTTTCACAGCATCACTGCTGCGCCACCCTTGAACTCTTAGGTGTTCCATACACAGAATAATCAATATTTTCTTCTGCTTTCCATTTACCACAGGCATCATTCAGCGCCTGCATAACTTTCAAGCCAAACTCTTTTCCGTTTTCAGAAGTATGAGATACATGTTTCATGAAATACACGCATTCAGCCAGGCCGGCATATCCAAGAGAAATTGTTGAATATCCGTTAAACAGCAGCGGGTCAATTACTTCGCCAGGTTTTAATCTTGCAAGTGCTCCGTGCTGCCACTGAATCGGCGCCACATCTGACGGCGTGCCAAGCAGTCTTTCGTGTTTTGCTCTCAGAGCCTTATGGCATAAATTAAGCCTTTCTTCAAGAATCTTCCAGAACTTATCCTCATCACCTTCTGATGAGCATGCAACATCAACAAGATTGATTGTCACAACACCCTGATTGAAGCGGCCGTAATATTTATGCTTACCCTCTTCATAATTAAGGGCATGAGCAATATTTCCAACCTTTTCACTGCATCTGTCAGGGGTAAGGAAGCTTCTGCAGCCCATACTGGGGTATACATCCCCTTTAAGCTCCAGCATCTTCTTTTCAGAAATATAATCCGGAACCATTCTTTTGGCAGTGCATTTTGCTGCAAGCTCTGTCAGATACCAGTATTTACCATCTTCTCTGATATTATCTTCCTGCAGGCAGTAAATCAGTTTCGGGAAAGCCGGAGTGATATAATAACCACTGCTATCCTTAACACCAAGCATTCTCTGTTTAAACATTACTTCAATCAAAAGCGCCAAGTCTTCTTTTTCCCTCTCATTCTTTGCCTCATTCAGATACATGAACACAGTCACAAAAGGAGCCTGTCCATTTGTTGTCTGTAAAGTGATAAGCTGATACTGCAATGTCTGGCAGCCATTCTCAACTTCTTTTCTTACTTCTTTTTCAGCGAGTTCTTTTAATTTTTCTTCGGTTACTTCAATGCCAATATCGGACATTTCTTTTGACAGCCTCTTTAAAATCTTCTGTCTTGATATGTCAACGAACGGAGCGAGATGTGCCAGGCTTATTGTCTGACCGCCATACTGGCTGCTGGCAACCTGAGCGATAATTTGGCTCGCAACGGTTGAAGCAGTCATGAATGACTTCGGCCTTTCAATCTTAGTACCAGAAATACAGGTTTCGTTCTGCAGCATGTCTTCAAGGTTAATGAGACAGCAGTTTCCAGTTACAATTCCACCGGCTAAAGTAAAACTGTGTGTTACAGGTTCTTCAACGCACCAGACATCTTCAAGTGCTCCGTCACATGTGGTGATAGAATCAACTTTCCATAAATGGCCGTATAACACATCGCCTTCTTTCAAAGCTGTTGTAACGGTTTCGTCACTTAAAATCCATCTGTGGTTTGCAGTACAAGAAACAAGCTTTTCTTCATCGTCTTTTTTTAAGATTACGTTCTGCAGCTTCTGCTTTCCGTAACATTTTACAGTTGCTTCTCTCCACACACCGCCTTTGTCAAGCACCTCAACAACCTGTCCATCTTTGCAGTCAGCAAATGAAACAACGCCGTTTCGTGTCACAAATTCGGTCTTAGAAGAAAAGCAGTTATGCTCTGGCTGGGCCATATAATCCGTATCATGTACATGAATCAGACCGCTTCGGTGAGCATTCACCACATCTTCCGGAAGCAGGTTTCTGTTTGTATACTCCCTTGACCATTCACCAGCCATATAATCGCGCTGCACTGAAAGTACTTTTGTGTCCTTATTGCTGTTTTCCTGGTTGACTTCCTCGTTGCCGCCGCTTATGCTGCCATCTTTGTTAACCTTCACATTGATAAGGCTTTCAATCTTCTTATCAAGTGTTGATTTCTTCCTGTCAAGGTTGTGTTTATATCTGTAAGTGATATATAACCTTGCCAATGTGCAGTAACCGGCAATCATCAGTGAGTCTTCCACCTTATCCTGGATTTCCTCAACTGACAAGTCTCTGCCTGCATTTTCTGCGTCACGTTTAATCTGCGCCGCAATCTCTTCAATTTTTTCTTCACTCATCTTTTCGAGAGGGATTGTTACCTCGGCATTTGCCTTTTCAATAGCCCTCACAATTTTGCTTTCATTAAATGGGACTCTCTCTCCTGAGCGTTTCATGATGAATAAATTGCACTGATTAAAATCATCGTCGTATCTTTCTTCTGTTCTAATATCCATATTGTTACCTCCATTTTCCTTTCTTTTTTAGATTTATTTTTACGTTTTTAATATGCTGAATATTTTTGTGTAAGAAAAAGCCGCAGAAAAAAAACAGCCCGGCAAAAAAACCGAACTGTTGATTCCATTTTTTTATAATTCTTACAAATATTCTTCTGTATTTATTATGCAGGATTTTTTATGATATAAAAACCAGAGAATGCTCGGCTATTCAATAGTCGAGCAGTTAGCAAATTCCCGTATTTCTTTGCATTTCTGAGTACATTATCATCTGCATTTCTCTGCCCAATCAGAGCTATTATTTTCTCCGGTTTTTGCAAAAGGTAAATGTCACCACGATAATATAAATTCTTAATCTTACAACCTTTCAATCTTTCGAAATCCTGTAACTCTTCTTTTGTTAATCTTTTTATTTCCATTTTTTAGCCATTATTCTTCTTCACTCATTTTCTCAAGAGGAATTGTTGCTTCGGTATTTGCCTTTTTAATAACCCTCACGATTTTGCTTTCGTGAACCCTCCCCGCCTAATCCGCTTTCGCGAATATAGACGGGGCTTCCAAACTCCGCATAGACTTTCGTCCATGCCTGCTACTTTAGGTAGGAATGGATACCTGACCACAGATACAGCGCAAACTCAGTGACTCTGTCGCGCGGCATTGCCTTCAGCCGAAGCTTTAGACTTTGCCTTGGATGCGCAGAGTACCGCATAAGCGTTAATTAGTGTGGCCAGGCAGCAGCTGGTCCGTCTGTTGAGTTCTGGAACTTTGGCCAGGACTAACAACTCTTCCTTTGCAGAAAGAGATTTAAGGAGTACACGGATGAAGAACCGTGCACCGATATTTTTAGATGCGGAAAGGTCGCAGTTATAAACCTTACCGGTTGTAAATTTACATAATTCATATGTATCGAATCCTGCATCTTTGCCGCGGAGGACTTTTCCGGAGCCGTCATATGCAAGACGTGATGTGTTTACAGCACAGATATAAGAGACGCGGATTCCGTTTCTGGCAGCAAGCGCTTCAACGCGGTGCTGAATGTCACGTTTTCTCCACAATGAAAGCTTTTGTTTATTGCCTCGTTTCTTTTTCTTCATGTTGAGATGTTCAAAAACAATAACATCTGCTTTAGATTCCATTGCAAATCTGACAATTTTCACGGCAGTCTTAACAGCGATTGCTTCATTGTAGTTATTTGCCAGTCTCCAAAGCCTTGGCGTTTTGTGATTACCGTTCTGCTGTGCTTTTTTAATAGTGTTCAGCAATCCATACATACGGTCTTTTTCTACAGGATGATTAATAAATCGCTGTCCCGTGACAGTTCCGTCTTTCTGTATTATTGAACACACTGCGTCTGTATTGATTCCCAAATCTACTCCAATCACAGTCTCAGTTTCTTTGTCTTTCTTGAACTTCGGAAATTTAGAGCCTGCCATTTCATAAGAAATGCGGAGTTCATATCTGTGATTACGTTTTACAAGAACTGGGGCAGAAGCTTTCCATGATTTCATATGGTTATATGCGTACATAAAATCACAATCTCGTATCATAAAAGTTTCCCAAATCCAGTCTTTTCCATTATATAATTTCAGGCTTACAATGTTTGCTTCTTCACTGTCAAAAAATGTGTTATTTCTGTAAAAACATGGCATTGTGTTCTGATTTCGGTTCAGATATGGTCTGCGGCCATGTTTTCCGTTGTTCTCCCATTTCTGCAGCTGTGAGCGGTAAGACAAAATCATTCCAATTGCAGTGTTGATTGCATCCCGTCTGAGATAACTCGGGAATTTATAAAATTCATTATCGAAATGTTTATATACAGCCTCATTATTTGCTGTAGAATGGATTAAACGTTCCATTTTCTGTTGTCTTCTCTGCTGTGCAGAGACAATAACTTTTCCATCATCGCCTGTTATACTTTCAAGAGATTTCAATTCGTCGTAATGACGTATTGCAATGTCAGAGATATAATGTACGGCATTGCGGTATACTGTAATCGTTTTATCGAAAATATGATATGCTTCTGTAATTTTTAATCCATATGATACTGTTGCCATACATTGACACCTCCTTAAAAATTTCTTACATATCTAATATGCTGAATTTTTAAAAGTTTTGCCTTTTTTTGCGAAAAAAAACGCAGAATTTATTTTACTGGTTTACCGTAACAGCACTTACCCCGCCTAAACGTCAGGCATGACATTCTTAGATATCTGACGCTATAGACGGGGTAAGTGCATGGCCATTCTAGTTTTCATTTAATCAATTTCTTCTCTATCTTGGAAATAATCGCTTGAAGCCTCCATGTCAGATACGCTCATACGGTCTAACAACTCTTCGGCTTTTTTTTAAAGCTTTCTCTTTTGAGTCGGCGTCTACCTCGATTCTTCCATATTTTTCATATACAAACGGAATATACATTTTCATGATTTTTTTTCTACTATAGTTAAGATATTTTTAATATATCAAATTTTTAAGACAACGGAAACGCATTTTTTACAAAAAAATAAGACTGTCCTAAAAAGAACAGTCTTGTTGATAACTCGCCGTTTCGGCTCGTTACCAGCATAAATTAATCATCAAGAATATTGCCGTTTTCATCCAAAACGATACCTTCATCGTCGATTTCTTGACTTCCTTGGAGGTAATCGCTTAAAGCCTCCATGTCAGATACGCTCATATTATCTAACATTCTTCGGCTTTCTTAACAGCTTCTTCTCTTGAGTCAGCATCTACCTCGATTCTTCCATATTTTTCATATGCAAACGGCACATACATTTTCATATTGTTTTCTCCTTTCATAGTTAAGATACATTTAATATGCCGAATTTTTACGTCAACGGAAACGTGACTTTTTTGCAAAAAAAATAACGCCGGAAAAATCCGGCGCCTAGTTAAACGGTATGTCTTCATCTTTATCATCTTTCAGTCTTCTCTGCAGCGACCCCATCATCAGCCTGGCATCATACAATGCCGTACATAATTCATAACTGCAATCAGGCTGATTCTGCAGTTTTGTCAAGGCAGAGCATAACCTTTTTATCTCTTCATTTTTTGTACTCTTTTTTCTTGCCTCCAAAACTATTTTTTTATCTATTTTTGACCTTTTCAGGGATTTCACAAACTCTGCTTCCTCAAACCCGATGAATGGCACGACCTTTTCATCAAGGGAATACTTTTTGTCTTCTTTTCTTGCTATTTTTACCTGCAGGGCGCGAATCATTACATGGCTTTCTTTAAGACTTATTTTTGCCCTTTTCGGTGTATTTGCGGAGCTGTAAGATGAATATAGCTTTCTGCAGCAGGCATCTGCATTATACGAAACGGCACGACACATATTCTTACCTCCTTTTTCTTTTAATTTAACAGTCGTTTTTAAAATTGTCAAATTTTTGCGGATTTTTTGCATATTGTATATGCAGCAAAAGGAGGAAAGAAATGAAAAAGATATTTACACTTGCTGCCTTAACAGCAGCAATCTTAACAACTAATATACCGGCATTTGCAACGGCAGACCTGCCAGACCTGAGAATTTCAGACTCCGGGCAGCAGATAGTCGAGGAGCAGCCGGTAGCACCGGAACAGACAAACGAACAAACGCCCGCACCGGATGAAGACCTATCGCCTTACAACACAAAGCCAGACCCACCGGAGGGTATCTGTTACACGGTCACTGACCTCAACATCCATCAATCAGCCGATGCGAACAGCCCGATTGTTGGAACATACAAAAAAGGAGAATCTATAAGCATACTTGGAAATGAAGGAGATGAATGGTCTTACACGAATCTCGGATACGTATACAACGGGTATTTGTGCAAAACGCAGAAATACAATTTCAACATCTTTGGCGAAACCGATGCATGCAATCTGTATATCGGACTTGCCACAGATATTTTTAATACGCTAGATGACCAATACATTCAGATTTTACAAAGTTATGAAATCTGTATGTGCAACAATCCCGCCGCTTATCTGGAAGGTGAGTCAACCGCTGACATGGATGAAGGAATGGTTGTCAACGGCCTGACATACATACAATCTGGAGGCGGAATTGATGAAAGGAAAATGTATCTCAGATGTGATGCCGTAAGCCTTAAAGATACCATTTACCACGAACTCGGGCATGCGGTAGATTTCCAGGTATCCGCTACCGGGCGTTCTGATTCTAACGTAGTCACCCAATCTCACGAATCGGAGGCAGCAGCCTTACAGCAGAAATACGATTTGGAAGATGAGAATATATGCAACAATGCAGAATATTTTGCAGAAGCTTTCAGGCTAAGCCTAGAAGACCCGGATGGTCTGGAGCAGACAGCCCCGCATATCGCCGCTTATGTTAAAAGGGTTCAGAATAGTTTAAAGAATTAGAACAAAAAAAACAGACATCAAAGATGTCTGTTTTTTAAATAGGAGGAAATTATGTCATCGTTCTGTCATATACAGAACTGAAAAAAGGAAGTTAATCTATAAAGAAATCAGCGCCCCAGTTTTCGCTGCAGGGGATAGAACGAAATTTCAACCATGTTTTTTCCGTTCTTTATCAGATATAAGTTTTGTTATTTATAGTATGCAAAAAATAAATCACGATAAAAAAGCCTCCAGAATACTCTGAAGGCCCAAAAAATTACTTTTCTATGAAGACTCTGCCGAAGACTGGCATCGTGAAATACCCGTCTTCATCGGCTCTTCTATCCAGCGGGTCACATACAAAGAGGCTCAGGGAATGCCTCTTCATTTGCTTCCGTGTCACTGCGAAATTTTCACAGCAGCACGCGGTTGCAGGCATCTGAAAACCGTTATCGCTAATGGTTCCAGATGTCAGCACTGTTAACAGAGCTTCCTTCAATAAGGCCGGAGACTTCATCAGACAGGTATTACGAACAACGTCAACACCACTCTCAACATAATCCATTGCTCCATCCTCGCATAACTGTGAAATGATGTTCTTTGCCTGAATGATTGCTTCGTATTTCTTGTTTGTAATTTTTTTCATGTTATCCATCCTTTCTTGCCGGTAAGCCGGCATGCAAAATTTTAATTTAATTAACACTTTTAATATGCCGAAAGACTTCTGAAATAAAAAAATTCAAAAAAAATATCAAAAAAACCACAAAAAAAAGAGAGAAGCTTTTGCCTCTCTCTGATGAAGACTATCAGCCGAGTGAGCTGAGCGTCTTCAGCATTGGACGTCCGGTGACTTGACTACGTGCGTAGTCAAGGTCACACAAGGCGTAATCCACAAAAAGTTGCCCAGAACCCAGCTCATAGAGCTGGGCGATAATGGACTCGACGTATTCGTCGTCCATTATCATTGGGTTCTCCTTAGTGAGTTTGTTGGTGAGAGCAAAGCTCTTACCTGGATTTTGAACCTCAAGCAACTGCTCCATATCGAAGCAGAGCCTTCTCTCTTTCATCATTGCTTCAAGGTCAAAACCTTTTCTTAATTTCATCATAATTACCGTCCTTCCTTGCCGGTCATAGCCGGCATCTAAAAATTGTTTTAATTGTTATTTTCAATATGCCAAAAAAATTTCGCGATAGAAAACGACAAAAAGCAAAAAAAAGCATCAAAAAAGCATTAAAAAAATCCGTCCAACTCATCAATTAAAGTCACAGGAATGCGACGGCTAAACCTTTCACAACACAATACAAAGATACAAAAAGACACAAAAAAAAGAAGCCGAAGCTTCCTTGTCTTGCGTATGACTTGTTTGGATATGACCAGCTCTTTGCAGTCGGCTTTCTGTTTGGACAAAACCAGCTTTTCAGCAAGTTTCTGTATGGACAAAACCAGCTCTCTTCAGCCGGCTTTCTGTTTGGACACAACCAGAGCTATTTGCAATTGGTTTTCTGTTTGGACATAAACCAGCGCTTCAGCTGATTTCGTTTGGACACAGCCAGCTTTTCACAGCCGGGTTTTTGCTTCTCCTAACGAGAAGCGGGATTAAATCCCAAACTCGATGCAGCTAAAGTTTAGTTCGACACCTGCGGGTTCGACCAGAGATTCGAAGCCAAGCTCTTCAAGAGCTTCGCGGCCTTCCTCCCGTATACAGCCACGCATCTGGCATACCTGGAATCTGGCCAAATCTGCAAAATCTTGACCAGACTGTTCCGTCAGATATGCGAGAATGGCTCTAACGTACTCGTTGTCCATCAGCATCTTGTTGTCAGCGTTAAGCAACGCAATGAGAGCAAAGCTTTCTTTTGCGTGTGGTGCTTTCTTCATTGCTTCCATGTCTAATTCGAAAATATTTTTCATATATTTCCTTCCCTTCTGCCGACTTGGTCGACTCAACAAAATATTTTTTAGTTTAATGTTTGGACACGACCAGCTTTTCAGTTGGTTCTGTTCGGACACGACCAGCTCTCTTCAGCTGATTTTCTATTTGGACACGGCCAGCTTTTCAGCTGGTTCTGTTTGGACACAACCAGCTATTCAGCTGATACCAGTTATTCGCTGGATTTCTGTTTGGACATAAACCAGACATTTACAGGTTTCCTGGGCAAAACATCTCGGAATTAAGTCTCACTTCCTCTCGCTTGACGCCAACGCGTGCACGACGGATGTGATACTCTGCACGCGAAATCTTAGTTCTGTCATGCAGTTCACGCAGCTTTGCCATCCGTTCCTCGATGTATTCCTCGTCGAGAGACAGACGTCCCTTCCCGAACGGGCAGTTCAAGATGCTCTCATGTGCCGTACAGTGACTTGGACCATCGCTGCGAATACAATGAGCATTCGGCTCCACGCATCCGCTGTTAATAGCGTTGCAAATAAGGAGCCCTTGACTAAGCTCTCTCAGAGGTTTGCAAGTTTCCCTGCGTGGCGCGTAGATATTCTCCATTTCTTTCAGCATACTTGTTCCATCCTTTCTGCCGACTTGGTCGACTTAACAAAAAATATTTTTTTAGTTTAATGTTTGGACACGACCAGCTCTTTGCATCTGGCTTTATGTTTGGGCACGGCCAGCTTTTCAGCTGGTTCTGTTTTGACACAACCAGCTCTCTTCAGCTGGCTTTCTGTTTGAACACAACCAGCTTTTCAGCTGATACCAGCTATTCGCTGGATTTCTGTTTGGACACTCAGCAAGCAGAGTTGATTAATTAATCTGCCTGCTGGGCGAGGATGCGTGCACGGCGAATTTCTTCTTCTGCACGTGCGATATCCTCTTTGGAATGCAGCTTGGAAAGCTGCATATGGACGAATCCCTCGTCAAGAGAGTTCCACTGGCCAAACGGACAGTTGTACCCCTCACAGCAACATGGTCCGTTGCTGTAGACGCACGGAGCTCCAGGCTCCACGCATCCTCCACGGAGTACGTGGTTTGCGACCAGGTTCTCCGCACGGAGCTCTTCAAGAGCTTCCTGTGCTTCCTGCTCCTGTGCTGCCATCATGTTATCCATGTTATTCATTTTTTCTTTAATCATACTTTTCCTTCCTTTCTGCCTATTTCAATAGGCATAAAAAAACTTTTTAGTTTTATTATCGCTTTTAACATGCGAAAAAAATTTCGCGATAGAAAACGACAAAAAGCAAAAAAAACATTAAAAAAAATTTAAAAAAATCCATCTAGCCAACTCACGACTAAAGTCACTGGAATACGACTTTTTGTCGGCCGGGGATTCCCCGTTCTTCGTCGATGCCTCACCGGCCTTGCCGGATTCGGCACCAGCATAAATTAACACGCAGAAAATCCACAAAAAAATGCAAAAAAAAGAGAGAAGCTTTCGCTCCTCTCTGATGAACTACCAGCTCTGGATGATGGCACGCGCGCGGCGGATATTCTCCTTAGCGCGTGTGATATCACTGTTGAGGTGCAGCTTTGCCAGCTGCTCCTCAACGAAATCATCATCGAGACGCTTCTCCTCCTGCCCAAACGGGCAGCAGCCAGGTTCGCAACAGCATGGGCCGTTGTTATACTGGCACGGGTAACCATACTCCACGCATCCTGAAAAGAATACGTGATTAGTTACCAGGTTGCCTGTACGCAGCTCTCTGAAAGCTACAAACGCTTCTCTTGCTTCGGCTTCTGTTCTGTTCATCATGATTTTCAATATGCAAAAAAGATTTCGCAATAAAAAACCAAAAAAATATTTAAAAACCCCACAAAAAAAGGAGCCTTCGCCCCTACAAAATCTCAAAATTTTTCAACTACCAAACCGTATATGCACTTCTTTCCAACCCATCCGTTTACATGCCCGTGATTATTAGAAATCTGAAATGTCTTTCCGCCCTTAATTGCAGAAACCTTATGCAGATAAAAATGCCCTGCAACCTTGCACAGCACTATATCGTTTTTCTTCAGCACTGTTTTTTCAGTCACTGGAATACATCTCACGGACTGCCCGGATTTCAGAATTGGAGTCATAGACTGGCCATATCCGGTTACGATGCATTCTTCGCCTGACATCAGGTGTTTAACGGTTTCATAGTTTTCTTTTCCTTTGTACATATTTTTTCCTCCTGTCGTTTTGTATTTATTAAATATAATATGCAAAATAGTTTAGTTTTTCAGAATCATCAAAAATATCATATTAAATATGCAAAAAAGATAAAGAAAGGAGATTTGAATATGATACCGCGAGCTATGCTCGCGTGTACCAGACGTGGACGGGGGTTCCCCGTCCATCGATGATAGTTTGTCTTGCATATCATATTATGTTTATCTCCTTTTTTTTGCGAAAAAATATATAAAAAGAGGAGCGAAAAAGCAAATGGAAAAAGAAAAAATATCCATGAAAGGAGGAAAATATCCTCAAGATTTTCAAGAAAAATTAATGACATTGTCATTAAATGCGGACATCATGTCTAGTATGGTATTAAAGAAAGAGGAGGTTGCAGAAGAAATCATTAATATTGTTCGTGATGCAATCAATAAAGGGAAAAAGAAGAAAGCAAAAGTTCACCTGGAGCTTATTAAAGTCCAATATTCCGTAAAGAATTGGAATGGCGGACGCAATATCGTTATAGACTTTATTGCATATTGCCCCGAGGAAAATACTATATATATCATTGAGCCACAATGTTATTGGCAAAAAAATATTTATTACAGAAACCGTTATTATGGTTCTATGATTGATACAGACAACTTAAAAGTAGGACAAGACTTCTCAGAAATACCCAAAAGGTGTATGATAGTCTTAACAGAAAAGGATTTTAATTCCAAAGACCCAATGATTCAGCATATTAAAAAAGTAGACTTAATGTCTGGCAATACTGTTGAATCTGGTGAAGAGGAGATTATTGTAAACCTTGCAGCTGAAACTGATAATTCAGAACTTGGACAGTTTATCAGAGATTGGACTAACCCAAACCCTGATGACATTAAAAATCCAGTTTTCGCTGAAGCATTAAGATACTACAAATTTAACCCGAAAGGAGTGGATAAGATGTATTCAATGCTAGAAGAGACTAGGCGTGAATCAGATTTAAAGTATATTGGCATATTACTTAATCATGGTTTATCAGTCGAAGAAATTGCAAAAGAGACTGAGCTGGACGAAGCGTACGTTAAAGAAATCAAATCCGAAATCGATTCCAAAAAAGAATCAAACTAAAAACTGAATATCGAAATTGCAAGACAAAAAAACACAGAGCAGGAAATCCTTTTCCTGCTCTTTTTGCCTTTTCTTTTTTATTCCCGGCAACCTTTACGGCATCCGCAGCCGCCAGCTATTGCCACACCGGCAGTAATTGTCCCATACCACATTACCAGCACCGCCGCCTGCAGGCAGCGTCTTTTTCAATACGCAGAATCTAAAAAACCCGCAGCATTCGCTGCGGGCAATACAAAAATAAAATCCAAAAATCTAAAACTTAATAAGCACTTTACTTCTTTTCTTCCACCGGAACCCTCCATGTCGGTCTATAAACTTTCTGGTCTAAGCCAAAAATCAGATTGCTTGTCGCTTCACCTGGTTTTAAGGCCTCTGCCTGTGATTCAAACTGATACATATCGGCATCAATCATATCAATATGATGCAGAATCATAGCCTCCGGGATTGCCGGAAGGGTGACAGCACCCCATTCATATTTTCCATGATGAGACAGGATTACATGCTGCAGAAGCATCACATTTTCCTCATCTACACCAAGCTCTCTGGCGGTCTTGCCCGCAAGCTCGGCGCCAATAAATGAATGCCCCATCAGGTTTCCCTTCACGGTATAATCTGAAGCACCAAATTCATTTGTATCAAGCTCCCAAAGTTTTCCGATGTCATGCAGGATACAGCCGGCAACAAGAAGTTCTGTATTGATGTCACGACAGCCTTTCAGCATTGACGGCTCTTTGTTATATACAGAGGTGATATATGCCGCCGTTTTTGTCATACGGTATGTATGATATAAAAGCCCGCCTCTGATATTGTGATGTACTGCTTTGCCAGCGCCCCAGAACATCAGATGGTCTTTATTGTCATCAAGAATCTTCTTGACCGTTGACGCATACACGCCGCATCTTCCAGCGGTTTTATAGAGGAAGTTATACATCTCTTCTGATTTTACCGGAGCGCCGCAAATAAACAGTGCCGGGTCAGCAGAAGATGCAGTAATTTCACGGGCGACATAACTTTTCTGTCCTTTATACTCCTCCATTTTTAATTCCACAAGAACCGCCTGTCCTGTTTTAAACTTAAATGTTTCAAGGTCTGCGTTCCAGACCTTGGCGACAACCTGAGTTTCGCCATCACTGACAGTCATGTTGATAAAGCTGCTGTTATTTTTATTTGCCTTTTCTTCCAAAGCAATAACAATACCCTCAACAGTTCCAATTCCGTTTGTTTTGATTTCTTTAATCTTCATTTTAAAATCTCCTTTCTTGGTTTTAACATTTACGTATTTAATATGCTAAATTTTCCAAAAACGAAAAAAGCAGGCCGAAGCCTGCTGAAGAAATTTAAGCACCATATTTATTCCACATAGAGTCATACAGCTTATGCATTCTTTCAAAGTTAGTACTCGTCATTGCATTGACTTTTGAGACTGCAGCCTTAACATACTTGTATGTCAAAGGTCTTGTTGAAGACAGTGAAGAACGATGCAGGATATAATCCTTATATGCATCTGCGAAATATTCCTTAGGATTTTGTGTTGCATAACCTTTATTGAAATATGTAACTTTGCTTTTCTCTTTGTCATAAATCGCTTTCCATTCTTTCTTGTAGTCAACATCGCCAGCTACCCATGCTACAAAATGACCAAGCTCATGATAGATACAGTCATCTTCTTCGCGTCTTACAATGATGCGATGCTCTTTTGCTGAAAATTTGCCTGTGAACCCAGTAATATTCGGGTCATAAGCATATTTAAAGCCAAGCTTGTCAAACGCATTCAGCACACCGCTGTCAGCCAAAGGAGCTTTCCTTCTGATAACTGACGTTCCAGACGTTGTACCGGATATAACAGTCACTTTTGCAGTATATCTTTTGCAGTGATATGTAGCAGTGATTGTCGCAGAACCGGTTTTTCTTCCGGTTACATCTCCATTCGCGTTTACAGTAGCAATTTTTGTATTGCTACTTTTCCATGAAGCGAGGCCGACAATGTTCATCAGGCGGAGACGTGTAGTTTTTCCAACCTGAACTTTACAATCTTTAAACTCCATCTTCACTTCTTCGCCAGGTTTAACCTTGACGGTAACATTGCAGTACAGCTTCTTTTTGCCAACAACTGCGGTAATCTTTGCTTTTCCTGCAGAGCGGGCAGTGACATAACCTTCACTTGTCACGCTTGCAACCTTCGGTTTGCTTGATGACCATTTGGCTTTTGCTCCTGTATTTAATACAGTAAGCCGAACCATAGTTCTCGTGTACAGGTTGAGTGAAGTTTTATTCAGCTTTACAGATGCCGCATACACATCCTGAACCGGAATGACGCTTGTAGCTGTTACAGTCATTACCATGACAACTGCCATCAGCATGCATAAAACAGATTTTTTTAAATTTTTCATTATTTTTCCCTCCTGTTTTTGTATTTGTTTTCAATATGCAAAATCAGGCAAAAAATAAACAGCAGGTTTCCCTGCTGCTCATGTTGTTGTTATAGGTTTTTATACAAGCCAAAATCTTGTATTATCCAGAAGACTCATTACGCATTTTCCTGGCCTCATTTTTAAAGTTCCTGATTGCATCATTCACTTTTTTATGAGTAATGCCATACTCCTTACAAGCTGCAAACGTTCTGTCTTTCCATTCTTTTTCACAGTCCTTTTTGATATTAAGGTAAGTTTCTATAATGAACTTTTCTTCCCTTGTCATACCTTTAAGAATCTTTCGGATTAAGATGTTGTCTTTGATTGATACTTTTTCATCTTCTTCAATCTTATACACATCATTTTTACCTACTTTATCAAGAATGGCATGCCCGATATCGTCCTCTGCATCGATACTCACATGTGTTACCTTTCCATCCCTAAGGGTTTTCCTTACCGTAGATACCCTGCAGTTACATTTCTCTGCAATCTCTGCCAGTGTTAACCCTTCATCGAGATATTTGGACATCATGTCGTATCGGTGCCGAATATATTCAGATGCACCATCTTTAACTTCAGTCTGATAAGCTTCGCTTGCGGTATGCTGAATGCTTTTATTCATATAAGCCCAAAAATCAACCTCTTTGTCATCTTTTTTAAGATAGTTTTCAATCAAAACTTTAATCTTACCAGCGACATATTGGATGATGTCTTCACGGCTTTCAACCGACACCCCCACATATTGCTTATTGACAAATCTTTCAGCTTTATAAGCACAGATATAAATGATTTCAAGGGCATTATCCCTTATTCCATCTTTCGTTATCGGCTTATCTGCCAGGTCGCTGTAATGCTTAGGCTTTGAATAAATACAAGATTTTGGCTGTTGTTTCTCTCCCATTATCACCAGTTCCTTTCTGTTGTTATAGTTAGTATTTCTTTGACATAAATTAATATGCTTGAGTAGCCGTAATAACAAAAAATGGCAACAAAAAAAGCACCACGCGCTTTCGCGCGTGGGGCAATACTTTCTTCATTAGA
>OGQH01000852.1_pt1 | contig 32511 bp, 31 predicted proteins | sample 1553181 | NCBI WGS metagenome assembly OGQH01 (sample SAMEA2579946, study PRJEB22360) | human gut metagenome | biome: human gut; feature: human-associated habitat; material: faeces | place: Denmark | collected 2008/2010 | reverse complement strand
GAAAGGTAGTAAGACCCCTTGAAGACGACGAGGTAGATAGGGCAGAGGTGGAAGTACGGTAACGTATGGAGCTGACTGTTACTAATCGGTCGAGGCTTTAACCAAAGAAGGCTGAAGTGTAAGAGATGTAGAAAGATTCTTGTATGTTGTTTTGAAGGTATATCCTTTACAATTTAATAAAGGGGCATAGTTTCAATGGTAAAACATCGGTCTCCAAAACCGCAGTTGGGAGTTCGAGTCTCTCTGCCCCTGTTATTGAAAGATAGATTAGATTTATGTCTAGTCTATTTTTTGTTTTATAAGAAGATAAATCTGAGCATCTTGCTTGCTAAGCAGGATCGCACTGCTTTCTTGAATATTTCAAAAAAACGTTATAAATATTACAGAAATATTACAAAAATACTTTACAAGAAATCAATAATATGCTAAGATTACAATAAATGTAACAGAAATGTAACAATTATAAAAATAGAATTGAGGCAATAATTATGATAAAAATAGTAAAGAAAATAACAATGATTGCGGCTATGACAGCCGTAATGTTAACAACAACGATTACCCCAACAATATCGACAACAACATCATCGACAACAACAGTTTTTGCAGCATCAGGATATAGTGGTAAAATATATAAACATTGGTGCAGAATGAGAAAATCAAAATCTAAAAAAGCAAAAACGATCAAAAAATTAAAAATAGGAACAAAAGTAACAGTTCTTTCCACGAGTGGAAGTTGGAGAAAGATCAAAGTTGGAGGAAAAACAGGATATGTACTAAAAAAATATGTATATATTAATACAAGAGCACCAAAACTAAAAGGAAGTACATATAATAAAGGTAAAACAATAGCATCATTTGCACAACGATTTGTTGGGAACCCATATGTATGGGGAGGAACGAATCTGAATACTGGTGCAGACTGTTCAGGATTTGTAAAAAGTGTGTACAAATCATTTGGATATAATCTTCCAAGAAGTTCATCTTCTCAGAGAAGAGCAGGACGTAAAGTTTCATATAACAAAAAGCAGCCAGGAGATTTAATTTGCTATAATGGTCATGTTGCTATTTATATAGGTAAAGGAAAGATTGTTCATGCAAGTTCTAGGAAAACAGGAATCAAGATTTCTCCAAAAGCTAATTATCGAAAAGTACTTTCAGTAAGAAGAATTGTAAAATAAAAAAATCAGGAGAAAATATGAGATATGAAGGAATGATTTACAGACCGCCAAGTGAGGCATATAGTCTGATTGTACAGGTAACAATCGGCTGTAGCCAGAATCACTGTATTTTCTGTAATATGTTTAAAGAAAAAAGCTTTAGGATCAGAAAAGCAAAAGAAGTACTTGAAGATTTGCAAGATGCAAGGAATCAATACAGACATGTTGAGAAGATCTTTCTTGCAGATGGAGATGCATTGGTCTGTAAAACACAAGACTTAGAATCAATTCTTCATTTTATTCAAGGAAAATTTCCAGAATGCAGACAAGTAACCTTATATGGATCACCAAGAAGTATCTTAATGAAGGACCAAGAAGAATTGGACAAATTACAACGACTTGGAATATCTATGATTTATATGGGATTAGAATCAGGAAATGATAGTGTCCTTGCATATATGAAAAAAGGTGTGACAGCACAAGAGATGATCGAGGCTGCACATAAGGTAAAAAAGGCAGGAATCCGACTATCTGTTACGGCAATCTCAGGTTTGGGTGGCAGAAAGCTATGGAAGGATCATGCCAAAGATACAGGACTCGTTTTATCAGAAATGAAGCCAGATTATATAGGATTGCTCACGTTAATGATAGAAGAAGGTCTTCCGTTGGCAGATAAGATCAGAAGCGGAGAATTTGAACTTTTAAATCCATATGATATTTTGATCGAAACAAAAGAAATGATAAAATATCTGGATTGTCCAGGATGCCTTTTTAGATCAAATCATGCATCCAATTATGTAAATTTAAGAGGAACATTAAATCAGGATAAAGAAACAATGATTCATTTATTAGATGAAGCAATTAAGGGAAATATTCATATGAAATCAGAATGGATGAGAGCACTTTAAAATGGATCAAACAAAGTAAAAGAACGAAATTATAGGAATATCTTGTAATTTCGTTCTTTTTGGTATTATGAAACTTATAATTTAATAAATTCGGGCTTTTTATTTCGAAAGATCGTATAATAACGAACTCCAAGAGAAGATAGAAAATCAGGCAATTTATGAAAATCATAAGCCATATGTTCAGGACAATGTCCGTCGGAGCCGATGGTGATGATCTCGCCGCCAAGTTCGAGATATCTTTTTATAATATCATGATGAGGATTAGGATCATTCATGCCGTATTTAAGTCCAGCAGTATTCACTTCAATGCCTTTTCCATGATCGATGATAGTTTTTAAAATAGTATCTAGGAGATCAGAATAATCACTGTAATGAAATTCAAAAGAAGGATCTTTGATATAACGTGCTGCATAATCAATATGTCCATAGACACAATAATCATCAAAAGAAGAAACATTTTTTAAAATATCTTCAAAATAATGAGCAAGTCCTTTGCCGGCAGGGTAAGTTTCAAAATAAATTGCATCATAAGGATCCATAAAGTCAACAATATGAGTAGAACCAATAATGAAATCGAAAGGTTCATCCTTTACAAAATCAGAACATTTCTTTAAAGTTGTTGGCATTAATCCAAGTTCAACCCCATAATTGATTTCAATCTGATCCTTAAATTGTTCTTTCATTGTAAATAAATTTTCTTTATAAGACGGAAGATCCAAAAGAAAATCAAAATCATCAGGGTTATCGGGATAATCAATATCATGATGTTCTGTAAAACAAATGGTTTTAAGACCAAGAGAAATTGCCTTTTTGATCATATCTTCCATAGGACTTTCTGAATCGGAAGAAAAACTAGTATGTAAATGATAATCTGCAAGAATCATAAAAAACTCCTTTGTAAATAGTCAAAATAAACAAAAATTAATACTTTTATTATACACGTTATAATAGAAACATAAAGAAAAAATAAGATCTATGTAAAAAGTTCTTTAAATATAGGAGTATGTTTGTTAAAATTATTTATGTCGTACAAACGACAATATTATATATGTGGGAGATCCAATAAGGGGGATCTGTTAAAAACACAGGAGGAATCATAAAAAATGAATACACTAACACATGTCGGTAACCTGTTTGCGTTTATCGGCGGACTTGGAATGTTTCTGTATGGCATGGATATCATGGCATCAGGACTTCAAAAAACAGCAGGAAATAAAATGAGAGACCTGCTAGGATATCTGACCAATAATCGTATTCTGGGTGTTCTGGTAGGAGCATTGGTAACAGCAATCATTCAGAGTTCATCTGCAACTACAGTTATGGTTGTTGGTTTTGTAAATGCTGGTATCATGAACCTTACACAGGCGGCAGGAGTTATCATGGGTGCAAATGTTGGTACAACGATCACAGCATGGCTTGTATCAGCCAATGAGTGGGCAGGAGCACTGAAGCCAGATTTCTTTGCACCATTTATTTTAGGTATTGGAGCATTTATCATTACATTTTCTAACAAACAGAAGTTGACACAGAAAGCAGAGATTGCAGTTGGATTTGGTATCTTATTTATTGGATTATCATCTATGTCTTCATCCATCTCAGTCTATCAGGATAGTCCTATTTTTTATAAAGCATTTCAGGTATTAGGAAGTAATCCGATTCTTGGAATTTTAGTTGGGGCGGTTGTAACAGCGATCATTCAGAGTTCTTCAGCATCTGTTGGTATTTTACAGACATTAGCAATGAGAGGAATTGTAAACTGGAGATCAGCAATCTTTATTACTTTAGGACAGAATATTGGTACTTGTATCACTGCAATCTTATCAAGTGCAGGAGCGAATAAAACAGCAAAAAGGGCAGCGGTGATCCATTTAAGCTTCAATGTATTAGGAGCAGCAATCTATGGAGTGATCATGACGATCTTCTTTGGAATATTCCCAGATCTTGCAATGCAGCATATATCAAGTACACAGATTTCTATTTTCCACTCAATCTTTAATGTATCTGTAACGATATTGTTATTCCCATTTGCAAATGCATTGGTTAAATTATCAGGTATTATTATCCATGAAGATGTTGTGGAGGATGAAGAGGAAGAAGAACCGGAAGAGAAAGCATTACGTCACTTAGATCCACGTATTCTTGAAACACCAGCATTTGCTGTAGAGAATGCTGTAAAAGAAGTTGTGCGTATGGGTGAAATTGTTTTAAAGAACTTAAATCGTGTCACAAAAGAAGCAATGCGAGGGGAAGAACCAAGGCAGAGTAAGATCGATAAAGTTCACAATGACGAACAGGTGATCAATCATTTAGAGCCAATGATCACAGAATATTTGGTTAAGATCAGTCATCTGGCAATCACGGAAAAAGAAATGAAAGTTGTTAATAATCTATTTGATTCGATCACGGACATTGAACGTTCCGGAGATCATGTGGAAAATATGGCTGGATATCTGCAGCATATCAAAGATATGAAAGAAAGTATTTCAGAAGATGCAGCATATGAGCTTAGAAATATGAATAATCTTGTAAAATCAGCATTTGAATCAGCAATCCGTGCGATTGAATTTGATGATACAAAAGAGGCAAAAGAAACTCTTTCTTATGCGGCAGATGTGTATTATACAAGAAAAACAATCAGGAAAAGACATATCCAACGTATGAAAGATGGAGAATGTTCACCAGATGTAGGAGTATATTTCCTTGATATCATTTCCAGTATGGAAAGAATTGCAGGATATGCATTTACGATCGCCAGATATATTTTAAGTCAGAATGACGAAGAAGAATAATGAAATTTCAGGAAAATTGGTATTTATTCATTGTGCTAAAGAAACAATATCAAAATTTGGTAAAATTGTACAAGGACGTTTTATTGTATACATGATAAAAATACTAAATTTCCCTTGAATTTTTTGTCGGTATTGTTTAAAATAAGAAAGAAGTTTGTCAATAGATTAACAGATTGACAAATCCATCAAATTAATTAATCAAGACTTAGGAGGAATTTGAGATGGCAGTTAAAGTAGCAATTAATGGATTTGGACGTATTGGACGTCTTGCATTCAGACAGATGTTCGGAGCAGAAGGATATGAAGTTGTAGCAATCAACGATTTAACATCTCCAAAGATGCTTGCACACTTATTAAAATATGATTCTTCACAGGGAACATATGCATTAGCTGACAAAGTAGAAGCTGGAGAAAACTCTATCACAGTTGATGGAAAAGAAATCACAATCTACGCTGAAGCTGATGCTAAGAACCTTCCATGGGGAAAACTTGGAGTAGACGTAGTACTTGAATGTACAGGATTCTACACATCTAAAGAAAAAGCATCTGCTCATATCGAAGCAGGAGCAAGAAAGGTTGTTATCTCTGCACCAGCAGGAAACGATCTTCCAACAATCGTTTACAATGTAAACCATGAAGAATTAAAAGCAGAGGATACAGTTATTTCTGCTGCATCTTGTACAACAAACTGCTTAGCACCTATGGCTAAAGCTCTTAATGATCTTGCAGCAATCAAATCTGGAATCATGTGCACAATCCATGCTTACACAGGAGATCAGATGACTCTTGACGGACCTCAGAGAAAAGGTGACTTAAGAAGATCTCGTGCAGCAGCAGTTAACATCGTACCTAACTCTACAGGTGCTGCTAAAGCAATCGGACTTGTTATTCCAGAATTAAACGGAAAATTAATCGGATCTGCTCAGCGTGTTCCAACTCCTACAGGATCTACAACAATCTTAACAGCAGTTGTTGAAGGAAATGTAACAGTTGATGAAGTAAACGCAGCTATGAAAGCAGCTCAGACAGAATCTTTCGGATATAACACAGACGAAATCGTATCTAGCGATATCGTAGGAATGAGATATGGTTCTTTATTCGATGCTACACAGACAATGGTTCTTCCATTAGACAATGGAACAACAGAGGTTCAGGTTGTATCTTGGTATGACAATGAAAACTCTTACACAAGCCAGATGGTAAGAACAATCAAATACTTTGCTGAATTAGCTTAATTTGATATTTGAATGAGGATAGGCCTGTAATTAATTATACAGTGTGATAAGACTCAAACAAGGGTCCGGTCTTTGGGGACCGGGCCCTATTTTTAAATTAAAACTAAAAGCCCTAATTAAATAAGAGATGCCTTATGGCATACAATCTTAGGAGGAAAAACGAAACATGTTAAACAAAAAATCTGTAGATGACATTAATGTAGCTGGAAAGAGAGTCCTAGTACGTTGTGACTTTAACGTACCTTTAAAAGACGGACAGATTACAGATGAAAATCGTCTGGTTGCAGCACTTCCAACAATCAAGAAACTGATTGCTGATGGTGGAAAAGTAATCCTTTGCTCTCATTTAGGTAAACCTAAAGGAGAACCAAAACCGGAATTATCTTTAGCACCAGTAGCAGTACGTTTAAGCGAACTGTTAGGACAGGAAGTTAAATTTGCAGCAGATGACAATGTTGTCGGAGATAATGCAAAAGCAGCAGTAGCTGCTATGAAAGATGGAGAAGTAGTACTTCTTCAGAATACTCGTTACAGAGCAGAAGAAACTAAAAATGGTGAAGCATTCAGTAAAGAACTTGCAGATCTTTGTGATGTATTTGTAAACGATGCGTTTGGTACAGCTCATAGAGCACATTGCTCAAACGTTGGTGTAACAGAATATGTTGATACAGCCGTTGTAGGATATTTAATGCAGAAAGAGATCGATTTCTTAGGAAATGCGGTTAATAATCCAGAAAGACCTATGGTAGCCATCTTAGGTGGAGCGAAAGTTGCTGACAAATTAAAAGTAATTGATAACTTACTTGAAAAATGTGATACACTGATCATCGGTGGAGGAATGGCTTATACATTCTTAAAAGCACAGGGTTATGAAGTTGGTAATTCATTAGTAGACGATGAAAAGATCGACTACTGTAAAGAAATGATGGCAAAAGCAGAGAAATTAGGAAAGAATTTATATCTTCCAATCGATACAACAGTGGCAGATGGATTCCCTAATCCAATCGATGCTGAGATCGAAGTATCTGTAGTACCATTTGATGCAATTCCAGCAGATAAAGAAGGTCTTGATATCGGTACAGCTACATGCGAAAAATTCGCAGAAGCAGTAAAATCTGCTAAAACAGTTGTATGGAACGGACCAATGGGAGTATTTGAAAATCCTATCCTTGCAAAAGGAACAATTGCCGTTGCTCAGGCTTTAGCTGATACAGATGCAACAACAATTATCGGTGGAGGAGACTCTGCAGCAGCTGTTAACCAGTTAGGATTCGCAGACAAGATGACACACATCTCTACAGGTGGTGGAGCTTCTCTTGAATTCTTAGAAGGAAAAGACCTTCCAGGTGTAGTAGCAGCCGACGATAAATAATCGTTGTAGAAATTAAATTTTTTAAATAATTTTTAAACAATATATCAAGAAAGAAGGATATAAGTCTTATGCGTAAAACAATCGTAGCAGGAAACTGGAAAATGAACAAAACTCCTAGCGAGGCAAAAGCATTAATCGAAGAATTAAAACCATTAGTAACAAGTGAAACTTCTGATGTAGTATTCTGTGTACCAGCAATCGACATTCCAGCAGCAATCGAAGCTGCTAAAGGAAGCAATATTGCAATCGGTGCTGAGAATATGTACTTTGAAGAAAGTGGAGCTTACACAGGAGAAATCGCTCCTAATATGTTAACAGATCTTGGAGTAAAATATGTTATTCTTGGACATTCTGAAAGAAGAGAATACTTTGCTGAAACAGATGAAACTGTTAACAAAAAAGTATTAAAAGCTTTTGAACATGGAATTACACCAATCGTTTGCTGTGGTGAAACTCTTGCTCAGAGAGAACAGGGAGTTACAATTGACTTCGTTCGCCAGCAGATCAAGATTGCATTCCAGGGAGTAAGTGCTGACCAGGCTAAGACTGCAGTTATCGCTTATGAGCCAATCTGGGCTATTGGAACTGGTAAAGTTGCAACAACAGAACAGGCTCAGGAAGTTTGCGCAGCAATCCGTGCATGTATCGCAGAAGTATATGATGAAGCTACAGCAGAAGCAATCCGCATTCAGTATGGTGGATCTGTATCTGCAGCTAGTGCACCAGAATTATTTGCACAGCCAGATATTGACGGTGGATTAGTTGGTGGAGCATCATTAAAACCAGACTTTGGTAAAATCGTAAACTATAAATAATTTTGATTAATTAAATGATGGGTCCCTCGGGTATTGAATATCCGAGGGATTTTTTCTTTTTAAAATACTAGAAGGAATTAGTAAATCAGTCTATAATAAAAGAAAAAGGAGGAATGTAATATGGAAAGATATAAAAGAATTTTTGTCATCGTTTTAGACTCCTTAGGAATCGGAGAGATGCCGGATGCAGCTAGATTTGGAGATTATGATGTAGATACTTTTGGTCATATTTGTGACACAGTAGGAACCTTAAACATTCCAAACTTAAAGAAACTAGGAATGCTGAATCTTCATCCAGTCAAAGAAATGGAAGAAGCGAAAAATCCAATGGCCTATTATGCTAGATTAAAAGAAAGCAGTAACGGAAAAGACACCATGACTGGCCATTGGGAGATGATGGGCCTAAAGATTGAGAAACCATTTCTTACCTTTACAGATACAGGATTTCCACCAGAATTGATTCGCGAATTAGAGGAAAAATGCGGAAAGAAAGTCATAGGAAATAAATGTGCCAGTGGGACGCAGATTCTGGATGAATTAGGTGAAGAAGAGATCAAAAATGGTTCCATGATTGTGTATACATCTGCAGATTCCGTGATGCAGATCTGTGGAAATGAAGAAACCTTTGATCTTGCCAATCTCTATCGATGCTGTGAGATTGCGAGAGAACTTACAATGAAAAATGAATGGAAAGTCGGAAGAATCATAGCAAGACCATATGTTGGAAAGAAGAAAGGTGAATTTGTAAGAACCAGCAACCGAAGAGATTATGCTTTAAAACCATTTTCAAGAACTGCGTTGAATGCATTAAAAGATGAGGAATTTGATGTGATTTCTGTCGGAAAGATCAATGATATATTCTGTGGAGAAGGAATCACAAAAGCATATCATTCTGAGAGTTCTGTCCATGGAATGGAGCAGACCGTAGATATATGTAAAGAAGATTTCCACGGATTATGCTTTACAAATCTGGTAGACTTTGACACTCTTTGGGGACATCGAAGAAACCCGGTTGGGTATGCAAAAGAGATTGAAAAATTTGATGTTGGTTTAGGAAATCTTTTAGAAGTTTTAAAAGAAGATGATTTACTGATCATCACTGCAGATCATGGAAATGATCCAACTTATACAGGAACAGATCATACAAGAGAATATACACCATTTATTGCATACTCAAAATCTTTAAAAAGCAGCGGAAAATTAGAAGATCAAGATACCTTTGCAGTGATCGGAGCAACAGTTACTGATAACTTTGGAATCAAGATGCCAGAAGGAACGATTGGAACATCATTATTGGATAAATTAAAATAATTACAAAAAAGTACCACAGGAGTATAAAATTTCTGTGGTACTTTTGTTATGATTTAAAGATATAAAAAATTCCTTTATCTTTTACGAAATTATAATGAGAAAATTATTCATTCAAAACTGAATCCATAAAGGAAACAATTCCAGCCTCTACCTCATCCTTCAGATCATCATAATTATGAATCTCATGACGATATCCAGAATAAACACGAGTTTTTACGTTATGTCCGGTATCAACAAGCCAGTTAGAAACTTCATAGATACCCTTTCCATATTCACCAACAGGATCCTGATCTCCGCCAATATTATAAATTGGAAGATCAGAAGGAACCTTACTTGCCCATTCCGTACCAGTGATCGCTTTCATCATTTGGACAAAATAAAGTAGAGACTGGTTGGTTGTTGGTTTTGTAAATGCATCAAATGGATCTTCAGCATGATCTTTCTGAACATAAGGATCAGAACAGATCCATTCATTTCCAATGGAAACATTACCACAACGCTCGCACATCCACCCCATCAGATCAGTTGTAAAGGAAGGATCAGACTCTTTTCCTTTTCCTTCAGCAACAGCAGCCAACAGAGCAGTTTCAGCTTCTGTAGCACCGCGGAAATGTCCGGTTGTACCACAGATTGTAATTCCTGCAAGCTCTTCCCCATATTTCGCAGCAAAATCTCGAGTAATAAAGGATCCCATGCTATGTCCGAATAGAAAATAAGGAAGATCAGGATACATTTCATTGACGATCTCTTTTAACTTATGCTCATCTTCCATCATTGTATGGAAACCAGCATCACCCCAGTCACCCCAGGTGTTGTTATACATGGCAGTTTTTCCATGGCCAACATGGTCATCTGCCGCAACGATATACCCAGCATCCATAAATTTCACGATCATATGGAAATAACGGCGAGAATGTTCTCCGAATCCATGGATTACCTGTACAATTCCTTTTGGTTTGCAGGCAGGTACATAAACCCATCCCTGCACTTCATCACGATCATTAAAGGAATGAAAACTAATTTCATGAAGCATACTAAGCACCTCCGAATCTGTAAAAACTAATATGTAATGAAAATGAACAAACATATCAGCTATATAAAATTGTATCTGAATCCATTATACTCCGAATAAGAATGTACGTCTATAAATACAAACATATAATAGTTGAATTTCAAGAAGAAAATCGTTATAATATTAACGGACATAAAATAAGATTAATTTTTGGGAAATGAAGGAGAAAATAATGAGTAAAAAACCAACAGTCCTGATGATTTTAGATGGATATGGATTAAACGAAAACAAAGAAGCAAATGCAGTAGCAGAAGCAAAGACTCCTGTAATGGATAAATTAATGAAAGAATACCCATTCGTAAAAGGAAACGCATCCGGAATGGCAGTCGGACTTCCAGAAGGTCAGATGGGTAATTCTGAAGTAGGACATATGAATATGGGTGCAGGACGCATCGTATATCAGGAATTAACAAGAATCACAAAAGAGATCCAGGATGGAGATTTCTTTAAGAACGAAGCAATGTTAGAAGCAATTGAAAACTGCAAGAAGAACAATTCTGCATTACATTGCTTTGGATTATTATCAGATGGTGGAGTACACAGCCACAATACACATTTATATGGTGTTCTTGAAATGGCTAAGAGAAATGGTTTAGAGAATGTATACGTTCATTTATTCTTAGACGGACGTGATACAGCTCCAACATCAGGAAAAGGATTTATCGAAGAATTATTAGCAAAGATGGACGAGATCGGAGTAGGTAAAGTAGCATCTATCTCTGGACGTTACTATGCAATGGACCGTGACAATCGTTGGGATCGTGTACAGAAAGCATACAATGCAATCGTTATGGGACAGGGAAATGAAGCAGATAATGCAATCGATGCAATCGATGCATCTTATAAAGAAGACGTTACAGACGAATTCGTAGTACCAACAGTTATCATGGAAAATGGTACACCAGTTGCAACATTAAAAGAAAATGATTCCGTAATCTTCTATAACTTCAGACCAGACCGTGCAAGAGAGATCACACGTTCTATCTGTGATGATAAATTTGACAGTTTTGATCGTCCAAACGGATATTTCAAGACAACATTCGTATGCTTCACAGAATATGATGTAACAATCCCTAACAAATTAGTGGCATTCCATAAAGTAGAGATTAAGAATACATTCGGAGAATTCCTTGCAAAACACGGATTAAAACAGTTAAGATTAGCTGAGACAGAGAAATACGCTCATGTAACATTCTTCTTTAACGGTGGAGTTGAAGAACCAAATGAAGGAGAAGACAGAATCTTAGTAAAATCTCCAGCAGTCGCAACATATGACCTTCAGCCAGAGATGAGTGCTCCAGAAGTTGGTGCAAAACTTGTAGAGGCAATCAAATCTGACAAATATGATGTGATCATTATGAACTTTGCAAACAGCGATATGGTAGGACATACAGGAATCGAAGAAGCAGCGATCAAAGCCGTAGAAGCAGTTGACAAATGCGTTGGAGATGCTGTAGAAGCGATCAAAGAAGTAAACGGACAGATGTTCATCTGTGCTGACCACGGAAATGCTGAACAGTTAAAAGACTACGAAACAGGAGCTCCATTTACAGCACATACAACAAATCCAGTACCATTTATCCTTGTAAATGCAGAAGAAGGATTAAAATTAAGAGAAGGTGGATGCTTAGCTGATATCGTACCTACATTAATCGAGTTAATGGGAATGGAACAGCCAGCAGAAATGACAGGAAAATCCCTGATCGTAAAATAAGATCTTCTTAAAGACTTCTTGAAAGAAGCAAGATAAGAGGATATAATAAGAATAACAGCAAAGGCGCTTGTGAGAAATCACAGGCGCCTTTTTGAAGTTCAAGTAAATATATAGATTGTTTAAGCATTATAAAAAATGCTATAATGATAATCAAGTAAGAAGAGTCGTCAGAGAGGAGTGAAACATTATGGATGTATACGAAAAATTAGAAGAATTACAGGAAAAAGCTCTGCATGATGAAACAATGAAACAGGCTTTATTAGCAACAAGAACAGAAAAGGAACCAATCATTGCTTTTTGTAAGAAATGCCAGGAGTTTGGTTATGAGATCTATCCAATGGAATTGATCAACGCAGGAGAAGAATTTTATGCAACAATGCGAAGAAGTACGAATGGTGGCGGAGAGAATTCTCCAAAACTAAGCGGTGAAGATGATATGTATGAACTGTTTATGGTAGCAATCGAGAGAGGAACACAGTTTTAAATAATAACAACTTTGCAACTTGACGAAACATCAAAAATCTGTTAGAATACCACACAGTGTAAAAATTAGATATGATAGGGTGTTGTAATGATAGTATTACAATGCTACGGTTCGGACATCCATAATCCATTATATATTTTAAGGATTATGGATGTTTTTTGCCGTTGAAACAAATAAAATGGTATCAATCGAAAGGAGATTTAAAAATTTATGGAAAATTATTTATTTGAAAAAATGCCGGTACCAAAGGCATATATGAAACTGGCCTTACCAGTTGTATTAAGTATGATCGTATCACTTGTATACAACATGATAGATACTTATTTTATCGCACTGACTGGTGTACAGGAACTGGTCGCTGGAGTATCACTCGTAGCGCCAATGTTTACCTTAATGATCGCATTTGGAGATATCTTTGGCCTTGGTGGAAGTTCTGTGATTTCAAGATTATTAGGAGAGAAGAAAGATAATGAAGCCAAGAAAACATGTGCGTTCTGTATCTGGGTTTCTCTTGTATTTGGATTATGCATCAGTGTGATCTTATTATTATTCCGCACACAGATTCTTGGATTATTAGGAGTCAGCAAGGTTACATATGAATATGCCAATGCCTATTACACATGGATCGCGATCGGAGCAGTATCCATCATTTTCAGTATGGTGCCAAGCAACATTCTAAGAACGGAAGGATTGGCAGTCCAGTCAATGGCAGGATCTATTATTGGCTCCATTGTAAATATCATCTTTGATCCAATCTTTATCTTTGGATTAAATCAAGGGGCAGCAGGAGCAGCGATGGCAACAGTTCTTGGAAATATCATTGCGGATATTTACTATGTCTATGCAGTGATCAAGAAATCAAAGAGACTGACATGTTCCCCATCCCATATGAAGATTACAGGAAGAAGAGTCAAAGATATCTTAATGATCGGAATTCCAGCATCGATCACAAATATCATGCAGACCTTTATGATGGTCATGACAAATAATTTTTTACTCCTATATGGAACAGACAAAGTTGCAGCCATGGGAATCGCATTAAAGGTTAATATGATCACAGCCTTAGTACTCGTAGGATTTGCATTCGGAGGACAGCCGCTAGTTGGATATAATTATGGAGCGAAAAATGAAAAAAGATTAAAAAATATCTTGAAATTTTCTTATCTTTTTGAAATTGGATTAGGATTATTATTTACGATCATCATGTGCATTTTCGCACCACAGATCATCAAAGTATTTATGGATAAACCAGATATCATAACAAATGGAGCTATGATGTTAAGATTCCAACAGATGGGAATGATATTTATGTCAGTTACCTTGATTTCAACTTGTGTGTGTCAGGCAGTGGGAAATGCAGGAGGAGCTTTTGTACTGTCCATTAGCAGACAGGGAGTGATCTATGTATTGGCACTTTTGATCATGTCAAATGTATTTGGATATACAGGAGTTTTGGTATCACAGGCATGCTCAGATGTGGTAACAGCATTGATCGCAGTGGGGATTATGTTAAGGATTATGAAAAAATTTATAAAAAACTAAAAAATATAAATCAACAGATGATTTTGTCAGACTTATTACTAACTTGTATTATTCATACTTTTAGGATAGGATAAAAAAGCATTTGTGTAGTTTTGTGAAGTAGAAAGAAGTTTGAATACAAATGATAAAGCATAAGTTTTTTCAAAATAAAAAAATATGGATTGTTTCAGTGATGGAACTGATCATTTTTTGACAAATTACAATGTCACAATTCTTCCAGGTGTTACCATTGGCAATAATGTTGTGGTCGCAGCAGGTGCGGTAGTAACAAAAGATGTACCGGATAATTGTGTGATCGGTGGTATTCCGGCCAAAAAATAAAAGATATTGAGAATGATATTTTATGACATAAAGGAGAATATATATGAATAGTATTTTTCATCATGTAAGTATAAGAAAATATAAAAATCAGCCAGTAGAAAAAGAGAAAATTCTTCGGATATTAAAAGCTGGTATGCAGTCCCCAAGTGCATGAAATTAGCAACCATGGGAATTTTATGTAGTAACAAATAAAGAAAAGAGGAAGCATTAGACAACAACAGGTAAGGCTGGCAGCATGGCGAAGGACATTATGGATCGACATGGGCAGAAGTTTGATGCTTACTATAGAGTGATCATGCCAGATACCTGGACACCGGTATTTGACCTTACGGATAGGAATAGAGTTGATAAGTGGCTGAGTGATGGCAAAAATCAGCTTGAGCTAGTGATCGACAATATAATGTCAAAAAGAAAAGGTGATTTTATAGACAGAAAATTACCGAAGTGGGTAGCTGCAATTCCGGCAGCTTATATGTATGCAACAGAGAGAAAAACAAAAAATCTGTCTGTAAATAAAGATGCATGTGTCGGTTGTGGTGTCTGTGCAAAAAAATGTCCTGTTGGAGCAATACAGATGATAGACGGATATCCTGTCTGGAAATTGGAAGAATGTGAAATGTGTCTTGGATGTCTTTACAGATGCCCGAAATTTGCAATCAGCTATGGCAACGGAAAACTGACAGACATGGACAGTATAAAAATCCATATACTAGAATTTAAGAGAAAACATAGAATATCTGGAGAAAGAAATTCAAAATCTTGAAGAAAGGTACAAAATAAGTGATAATAACTTTGAAGAAAAGTACATTTCATGCTATAGAAAGGAGCAAGACAATAATGTTTAGACTAAACAACGAAACACAAATTCCAGAAATCGGATTAGGTGTCTATAAAATGAAAGCCGGAAAAGAAATGAACGATGCAGTCAAATATGCTTATCAAAGTGGATACCGCCTATACGACACCGCACAGATGTATAAAAATGAACAGGCATTAGGAGATGCCTTAAAAGAAAATAAAATTCCAAGAGAAGATATCTTTCTGATTAGCAAAGTTAATAATTGTAACCAAGGTTATGAAAAAACAATCAGCAGTTTTAAAGAATCCTTACAAAAGTTGCAGACAGAATATCTCGATGCATTTTTAGTACATTGGCCAGGACAAGACAAAGCTAGAATGCTTGATACATGGAAAGCAATGGAACATCTATACAAAAAAGGCAAGGTAAAAAGTATCGGTGTCTGCAACTTTGAAATCAGTCAGTTAACTTATCTTTTAGAACACTGTGAGATCAAACCAATGATCGATCAGGTAGAACATACACCGCTCATGCACGATGAAAAACTGATTAGTTTCTGTAAAGAAAACGATATTCAGATCATGGCATGGGGACCTTTATTAAGAGGAAATCTTGAGAACAAAAAGATGGAGGAAATCGCAGAAAAATATAATAAAACAACTGCACAATTATTGTTAAGATGGAATATTCAGCAGGGAATCATCCCAATTCCAAAATCCAAAAATGAGCAGAGATTACAGCAGAATATTGATGTTTTTGATTTTGAGATTACAAAAGAAGATATGGAAGAGTTAAATCATATGAATGAAAATCACAGGACAAGTTTTGATCCGTTGACATTTGATTTCTAATATTTCGTGGAGGTTTATTTTATATGGTATGAATACAATGGATGAAAAGATGCTGAGGTAAAAAAAATATTGAATGATTACAACTTTAAAGATCATTATTTGAAAGTTAAAGAGTGGTATGACGGTTATCATTTTGGAAACACTGATATATATTGTCCATGGGATGTAATTCAATATTGTAAAAGTTTCTATTTAGATGCTGCTGCTAAACCACAGGATTTTCAGAGAGTGGTTTTCCGATGTATCAAGAAATGATGGAAAAACATTAGAAGAGTTTTGCGGTGTATTTGTAGATAAAGATTCCGAAAAGATAGAACAGATTTTTGGGGACTATCTCTGGAATACGATTAGTATACGTGACACAGCAGTTGCAAAAGAAAAGAAAGAGAACTTTTATCATAGTATTTTGCTTGGACTTTTAGGATATAAATCAAACTGGTTGATCAAGTCAAATGCAGCATGTGAGAAGGCATTAAAACAGATTGAAGAGAAAGATTATGTGGCAAAACTAAAGCAGGATGGTATGAAAAATTTTATCAAGTATGGAGTTGCATGTTTCAAGAAGGTATGCAAGGTTGTGGTTGAGGGATGATTTTTAATTTGCTGGTTTGATGACGGAAGTTATTGGTGGAAAATTATAAAAATTAATCAGCATAATGCTTTCTGAATTTCTGAAAATTCTTCCCACCCTGATATGCAAAAAATAAGAAAAGTACTGCCTGTAATCCTCTTTCAATAGGAGAATGGAGTGTTGGAAAAATAGCAACAATAAATAAAATCCAACAAAGAATACTGATGATTAAATACTTATAGTGTGTTTTAGATTTCAAGTTTGTTCACCTACCACGTGATTGTGCAAATATAATTATTATGTCAAAAAGAATAATACATCTGCTAAAATGATAAGTCAATAGTTAGTATGATTTTTTTACTAAAAATATATTACTAAAAGATTATTTTGAACATGAAATTAATATTATTTTAAATGCATATGTATAAAAACATCCAATCAAGGAAATAATACAATTATTATTTTCAGAAAGAAGGATGTGACAAAAATTGAAAAATCGTTTATGCATTGAAAACGTTATCGGAAGGGAAGTCTTAGATTCCAGAGGAAATCCAACGGTAGAAGTCGATGTGCTTTTAGAAAATGGAGCCTTGGGAAGAGCGATCGTTCCTTCTGGTGCTTCCACAGGGAAATACGAAGCGTTGGAGCTAAGAGACCGTGAAAAAAGATACCGCGGATTGGGAGTCGAAACGGCAGTGAACCATGTCAATCACAAGATTGCAGACCGCCTGATCGGCAAAAATGCACTTAATCAGATTGAAATTGACCAAATCATGTTGGAAGCAGACGGCACACCAAACAAAGAGAGATTTGGAGCAAACGCAATCCTTGGAGCATCTCTTGCAACCGCCAAGGCAGCAGCCAGCGGGCTAAGTATTCCATTATATCAATATCTTGGAGGTAGTTTTGCATCCAGACTTCCAATACCAATGATGAACATATTAAATGGAGGAAAACACGCAGATAACACCGTCGATTTTCAGGAATTTATGATCGCACCAGTAGGAGCAGATTCTTTCAAAGATGCACTGATGATGGGAACCGACGTGTATCATACATTAAAATATATTTTGAAAAAAAATCATTTGAATACAGGGGTTGGGGATGAAGGAGGTTTTGCTCCAAATCTAGAAAGCTCTGAACAGGCATTAGACCTTTTGGTTCAGGCAATTGAACAGGCAGGGTATAAAACAAAAGAAGAGATCGCGATTGCGATGGATTGTGCAGCATCAGAAATCTATAATGAAGATGAGAAAATCTATCATTTTATGGGAGAAAGTATGATGGCAGGCAAAGAAATTAGAAGAAATTCAGAAGAAATGGTGCAATATTATGAAAAGCTGGTGGAAGATTATCCGATTTTTTCAATCGAAGATGGATTAAATGAGGAAGATATGCCAGGTTGGAAGGTATTAACCTATCGTCTTGGAGAGAAAATTTTATTAGTAGGAGACGATTTATTTGTAACAAATGTTATGCGTTTAAAAGAAGGAATCGAAGAGGATATCGCAAACAGTATTCTGATCAAGCCAAATCAGATCGGAACATTGACAGAGACGTTAGATGCCATTGAAACAGCTGCAAAATCAGGCTACAAAACGATCATTTCCCACAGATCAGGTGAAAGTGAAGACACAACGATCGCAGATATCGCAGTTGCAACGAATGCTGGTCTGATCAAGACAGGAGCGCCATGCAGATCTGATCGAACATCAAAATACAATCGTTTATTACGCATTGAAGAAGAACTTGGAAGTTGCAAAAAATATGGTTTTTAAAAGGATAAAAATGTAAAAACTATGGAAAGTATTGCTGTTTTTCTTGCAAGTTTGATATGTCTATGTTAGAATAAATCTCAGTGAATGGAAATATATTAGGAGGCATATTGTGAAAACAGCATTAACTGTAATTTTTATTATAGCATCAATTTTATTAATCATATTAGTATTAATGCAAGAAGGAAAAGAAGCGGGATTAGGTTCTTTAACTGGTGCAGCAGACAGCGGAACATACTGGAGCAAGAACAAAGGTCGTTCTAAGGAAGGAACACTGATCAAAGTGACAACATTCTTTACGATCGTATTTTTCGTAACAGCAGCAATCCTTTGCTCAAGATTTATTTAGAGAAAAGATAAGCACTTCTTAAACTTGTTTTAAGAGGTGCTTTTTATGTCATAACGCCATAGGTAATATACATGATATGAAAATGATATTTCCATAAGATCAAACATATAGTAAAAAGAGTTGAATATACAGGAGAACACAATGACAGATAAACGATTTAACAGAAAAAAGAAAATTAAAGCGTTGATCAATGATCCGTATTACCAGCCAATGAAGCAGAGAGAGATCGGATACCTGATGCAGGTAGCTCCAGAAGATCGAGATGAGTTTGTTGAGATTTTAAATGAACTGGTAGAAGAAGGATCAATTGAAGTAAGCAAACGTGGAAAATACATGCCGCCAAGTGTGAAGACAGTCAAAGGAACCTTCAGCTGTACAAGCAAAGGCTTTGGATTTGTAACCGTGGAAGGGGAAGACGATGATTATTACATTCATGAGAAGAACATGAATGGAGCTTTCCATGAAGATACAGTCTTAATGCAGGTATTAGACGATCATCCAACTTCTGGAAGAAGAAAAGAAGGAAAGATTATCAAGATTTTAGAGAGAGGAATCAAGACAGTGGTCGGAACTCTTCAGAAAAACCAGAACTTTGGGTTTGTGATTCCAGATAATTTAAGATTTGACAGTGATATTTTTGTATCCAAATCTCAGTGCAAGAATCTTACCAGCGGATTTAAAGTGATGGTAGAGATCACAGATTATGGAGATGCCAGAAGAAGTCCAGAAGGAAAGATCATTGAAGTTTTAGGACATAAAGATGATCCAAGAGTTGATATTTTATCAATTGTCAAAGCTTATGGAATCCCAACCCAGTTTGAAGATGATGTCAAACAGCAGGTTGATACGATTCCATCTGAGATCAAAGCATCTGACTACAAAGACCGTATGGATATCAGAGACTGGCCGATGGTAACGATCGATGGAGAAGATGCGAAGGACTTAGATGATGCGATCACATTATCAAGAAAAGGAGAGAATTATTTACTCGGAGTGCATATCGCAGATGTATCCGAATATGTAACAGAGTATTCTCCATTAGATAAGGAAGCATTAAAACGAGGAACGAGTGTGTATCTTGTAGACCGCGTAATTCCAATGCTTCCACACCAGTTATCGAATGGAATCTGTTCCTTAAATCAGGGATGTGACAGACTGGCACTAAGTTGTATCATGAAAGTTGATCCAAGTGGAAAGGTTGTCGATCATCAGATTGCAGAGACATTGATCAATGTTGATCACCGTATGACATATACATCCGTAGCAAAAATCTTAGACGGAGATATGGAAGAACGTAAGAAATACGATGACTTTGTAGAAATGTTTGAGTTAATGAAAGAATTATCTGATATTTTAAGACACCGTCGCCATGAAAGAGGAAGTATCGATTTTGACTTCCCAGAGTCTAAGATCATTTTAGATGAAAAAGGTCGTCCGGTCGATGTTTATCCACAGGTAAGAAATGCAGCGACAAAGATCATTGAAGATTTCATGCTGTGTGCGAATGAAACGATCGCTGAGGAATTTTACTGGAGAGAGATTCCATTCTTATATCGAATCCACGAGATTCCAGATCATGAAAAGATTGATAAATTACAAGTATTTTTACAAAACTTTGGAATTTATTTAAAGAGTAGCCATGATGAGATTCACCCAAAGGAAGTGCAGAAGTTACTGACAAAGATCGAGGGGACTCCAGAAGAACCATTGATCAGCCGTTTGACATTAAGATCTATGAAGCAGGCAAAATATTCTGCATACAGCTCCATGCATTTTGGATTGTCTACAAGATATTACTGCCATTTTACATCACCGATCCGAAGATACCCAGACCTTCAGATCCACAGGATCATCAAGGAAACATTGCATAATAAATTTACAACAAGACGATTCAGTCATTACGATGCAATCCTGCCGAAAGTAGCAGAACAGTCCTCTAAGATGGAACGTCGTGCGGAAGAAGTCGAGAGAGAAGTATGTAAGCTTAAGAAAGCGGAATATATGAGAAGAAGAATCGGAGAAGTTCATGAAGGAATCATTTCTGGTGTGACAAACTGGGGAATTTATGTGGAACTTCCAAATACGATCGAGGGAATGGTGCATGTATCCATTCTTCCGGGAGATTACTATTACTATGATGAGAAGACTTATTCTATGGTCGGTGAGAGAACTGGAAGAACCTTTAAACTAGGAGAGAAAGTAAAAATCCGTGTCAAAGATGTGGATATGATGCTTAAGAATATTGATTTTGAGTTAGTGGAGGATGATGATTATGAGCAAAGCGAAGACGGATGGAAAAAAACTCATTGCAAATAATAAAAAAGCAAGACATGATTATTTTGTAGAGGATAGTTTTGAAGCAGGGATCGTACTTCATGGAACCGAAGTAAAATCCTTAAGACAGGGACACTGCAGCATCAAAGAAGCTTTCATTGATATTGATAATGGAGAAGCTTTCATTCATCAAATGCATATCAGTCCTTACGAAAAAGGAAATATCTTCAACAAAGATCCACTTCGTACAAGAAAACTGTTATTGCATAAATCCGAGATTTCCAAGATGATCGGGCAGATCAATCAGAAAGGATATACACTGATTCCATTAAAGGTATACTTTAGCGGAAGCCTTGTGAAAGTCCAGATTGGATTATGCAAAGGTAAGAAACTTTACGATAAACGACAGGATATCTCAAAGAGAGACCAGTTAAGAGAAGCACAGAGAGATTTTAAAGTAAGAAACTTTGGATAATTTCAAGTAAGATAAAAGATTGTATAAGAACTTGTACAAAAAGACTTGACATCTTATATAAGAGACTATATAATATAATTTCGAGACTGGGAAGATTCCCAGTCTCGAACCAAGCTAATTAATTCCGGGCTAGTAAAGGTTTCGACAGGGGTTATGAAGCTTGAGGAGCCATTGGGAGGGACCACCTTACGGTACAAACTTAAATATAAACGCAGATAATAAATTAGCGTACGCTGCCTAGTTTGCAGCAGTCAGCTCTAGATCACCTGTAGTCTGGAATCCTGGCTTCAAACATGCAGGACCCTTGACCGGTCAAGCTTTGTGTCGGTTAAAGTATTGATGAAGCTACTGAAACTGTGATCCTGTTAGTCGGAGCACAGTAGAGGGAATGAAAGAAGACTGACTGTAATGGGAGAGCCTCATGTGAATTGGCTTTTGGACGCGGGTTCGATTCCCGCCTAGTCCATTTTAAAACCTCACGTATTTACGTGGGGTTTTTGTTGTATGTAGAGAAAGAATCAAAGAAAAAGGATAAATAAGATGAAGTATATTGCACATAAAGATGGGGAAAGAGAACAAACTATTAAAGAACACTTAATTGGAACTGCAGAATTAGCTGAACAATTTGCAGCGAAGTTTGAAAGCAAAGATTGGGCATATTGTGCTGGAATGCTTCATGATATTGGAAAATATTCAAAAGAGTTCCAAAAAAAGATAAAAGAAGATACAAATAATATGGTAGATCATGCAACAGCAGGAGCTCAGCTTTGTAAAAAAATGAATTTGTCAGTGCTAGATTATTGTATCGCAGGACATCATGCAGGACTTCCAGATTATGGTAATACTGCTGAACGTTCAAGTTTATGTGGAAGATATAAAAAGAAAATATGTAATTATGAAGCATATCAAGAAGAAATTAAAATTCCAGAGATTCGTACGGAACCGTTTGATCTAGAAACAGTGTCTAATGCCGATTTTTCATTAAGTACATTTACAAGAATGATTTATTCCTGCTTGGTGGATGCCGATTTTTTGGATACAGAATATTTTATGAAAAATGGACAGGTTGAACGACAGTCAGGCCAAAGTATGGATATCCTTTTGGAAAAGTTGGGAAATTATATTTCTGGTTGGCTGAAAAATAATGATATAGATACGATAAATGGAAGAAGAACCGAAATATTAAAAAACTGTATAGAAGAAGGAAAAAGAGATAAAGGTATTTTTCGGTTAACAGTTCCAACAGGAGGGGGTAAAACAATAGCATCTCTGGCATTTGCATTAAAACATGCAGTGCAACATCATATGGATCGGATTATTTATGTTGTGCCATATATTAGTGTTATAGAACAAAATGCAGAGATATTTCGAGAAATTTTAGGGAATGAAAATGTATTAGAAAATCATTGTAATGTGGATTATGAAGATTCAGAAGAACTTAGGCCAATGCAACTGGCAAGTGAAAATTGGGATAAACCAATCGTTGTGACGACGAATGTACAATTTTTTGAATCGCTGTTTTCAAATAAATCATCCAAATGTAGGAAAATACATAATATTGCAAATAGTGTAATTATTCTTGATGAAGCACAAATGCTTCCGATGGATTATCTTATTCCATGTACAGCCATGTTGCAAGAGTTAGTACAAAATTATAAAATAAGTATAGTACTATGTACAGCAACACAACCATCATTAGATAATTTTTTTGGACAAATAAAAAATTTCGTTGAATTATGCCCGAGAATGGAAGAACAATTTGAATTCTTTAAGCGAGTGACATATCAAAATATTGGCAATATTTCAAAAGAAAATATGGCAGAAAGATTAAAAAAAGAGCATAGGGCATTATGTATTGTAAATACAAGAAAAAGAGCTCAAGAATTATATCAATTATTAAAATCGGAAGGCGTATATCATTTATCAACAACTATGTATCCAAAACATCGAAAAAGAATATTAGCAAATGTAAAAAAAAGACTGAATAATAAGGATAAATGCATTTTGATCGCCACAAGTCTTGTAGAAGCTGGTGTTGATTTGGATTTTTTAAATGTTTATAGACAAATAGCAGGTGTTGATTCATTAATCCAGGCAGCGGGACGTTGTAATCGAAATGGAGACGAAAGTGCTGAAGAAAGTAAAGTATACATATATGATTTTGAAGATTCAAAAGTAGTACCTAGCCAACAGAAAAAAATTGATGTTACAAAATCTGTTGTGCAGGATTATGAAGATATTTCAGATCTAGAATGTATTACAGATTATTTTAAGCGTTTATATAAATTTCATGGCAGAAATTTGGATAAGAAAGATATTATGAAAGAATTTCATTGGGGAAAGTCTAATTTTGCAAAGGTTGCAAAAGAGTTTCGGTTAATTGAGCAGGATACAAATACAATTTTTATTTGTAAAGAACAAGAGACAAAAGAAATTTTAAATGAAATTAAAACAAAAGGAACGTCAAAAGAGAGGATGCGCAGAGCTGGACAGTATTGTATACAGATTTATGGTAATTTCTTTGACAAATTAAATGGTGCAGGCATGTTACAATTAGTTTCAGAAGATATTCAAGAGTTTTATGAGCTTGTGTCAATGAATCAATATTCAGAAGATTATGGATTGAATTATGAGATGGATGATGGAATAGCAATATTTGTATAGGAGATTAATAATACAGCGGTGTAAAGATTAAAGTCTTTGCACCGCTGTACCTTTTCATTATCAAAAATACTATTATTTCAATCCACTGGTTTTCCAGACAAAGTTAGTATAAATGATTTTAATAAAAATAGCAATATGCAACAACAGATTAGTTATTCAATAGAATTTAATATAACAGAACTAAAATATTCTTGATAAATATTAGGAAGTGTAGTATATTCAATTTATAAAGAAATACGTAAATAAAATTATAAAAGAAAGGGGAATAGGATATGATTTTGTATCATGGAAGCAGAGAAATTGTAGAATATCCTGAAATTCGAAAAGCACAATATCATAAAGATTTTTATTTTGGATTCTATTGTACAAAATTTCCGAATCAGGCAAAACGTTGGGCAAGTCGTTATGGCATAAAGGGATATTTAAATTCTTATGAATATACACCAAATTATGAATTGAAGTATCTTGTATTTGAAGGGATGACGGAGGAATGGTTAGATTTTATTGTGGCATGTAGAAGCGGGAAACCACACACATATGATATTGTAGAAGGACCAATGGTGGATGATACCATTTACAATTATATTCAAAATTATATTGATGGAAAAATTTCCAGAGCAGCATTTTGGGAGTTAGCAAAATTTAATCATCCGACATATCAGATTAGTTTCCATACAATATCAGCATTGGATACATTAAAATATGTAGGAAGTGAGGTTGTAGATGGCAGCAAAAATAATAATGCGTTATTTTATACATGTAGTGTGATTGAATATATAGGACGAGAAAAAAAAGAAGTTAGATGTAAAGTGATAGATTGTCTTGGAAAAGATGCAATTCAAAGAATTTATGATTATTCAGATGTATTCCATTGCGAGCCGATTGAAAAGGTGGCAATGGAATTTATTGAAGAATATCAGGTTCAAGATGGAAATTATGATAATGTTGAGAGCTGCAGATATAAAGTACCAGATTACTGGGACATTGGAGAAGTGTATGAGCGATTGATTGAGGATTGTTATGCGGATAATGAAATAATGAAAGGAATTTGGGAAGTATATCATTCATGGATTGATGCATTGATTTCAGATTATAATACAGACTTTTATTATCAGTCACGGGATTATATAGCAGCATGCTATAAGGAAGGAGAAGTATTGTAGAATGGCAAAGGGAGTCAAAGTTCAGGTATGGGGAGATTATGCACTTTTTAGCAGACCAGAGATGAAGGTTGAACGATGCTCATATGATGTTATGACACCATCTGCTGCAAGGGGAATTTTAGAAGCAATTTACTGGCATCCAGGTCTTCGATGGGTCATTGATAAGATTTATGTGAAAAACCCCATTCGATTTACCAGCGTACGACGTAATGAAGTAAAAAGCAAAATATCAGCAAGTAACACATTACAAGTATATAATGGGTCTAAGAAACCATTTTACCTGAATACAAAGGAAGAAATTGTACAAAGAGCTTCTTTGGTTTTATGTGATGTATCATATGTGATTGAGGCACATTTTGAAATGACAGAAAAAGCGAATGCTTCGGATAATCCAGGAAAATTTAAAGACATCATGATGAGACGTTTAAAAAGAGGTCAATGTTATCATATGCCATATTTTGGATGTAGAGAATTTCCTGCACAATTTTGTTTATGTGAAGAAGATGAAATACACACAATTTATGATGAAGTAGCAGAAAAAGATTTAGGTTTTATGCTATATGATATGGATTATAGTAACAGCAATCATATAGAACCAATGTTTTTTAGAGCGGTTATGAAGAGAGGAGTGTTAGATCTTAGAGATTGTGAGGTGATTCAGTGATATTGCAATCATTAGTTCGATATTATGAAGATCTTCTTCAACAAAATGATAAAAAACCAGTGGATGAAAGAATACCTAAATTAGGTTGGTGTTTAGCTGGGGTATCTTATATGATTGAATTGAAAGAAGATGGAACAATAAAACAGATCATTTCGTTGAAAGAAGAAAAAAAATATGGAAAGAAAATGGTTTGGAAACCACAAATTTTTTGCGTACCAGAAATGCTTTCGAGAAGTGGAAAATGTCCACCATCATATTTCCTATGTGATAATGCGAAATATCTGATGGGAATCAATATAGAAGGAACAAATTCTGATATAAAAGACCGTTTTAAAGATTCTAGGAAAAGACATTTAGAAATTTTAAAGAATACAGAAAGTATACTTGCAAAGGCTATCTGCAATTATTTTGAAAACTGGGATCCAGAAAAAGCAAAAGACAATGCAAAGGTGCAAGAGTATTGGGAAGAATTAAACGATGGCGGAAATATTATCTTTGGAATGCGAGACCAATATGCACAAGATGATGAAGAAATACAAAGAGCGTGGGAAAATTATCAAGAGCGAATAAAAGAAGGGCAAATAGGTAGATGCCTTGTTACAGGGGAAGAAGCAGAAATTGCACGTATACATAGAGGAATTAAAGGTGTTCCAGGAGCACAATCAAGTGGTGCAGCATTAGTTTCGTTTAATGCTACAGCATTTGAATCTTATGGAAAAGAGCAAAGTTATAATGCTCCAGTTGGAAAATATGCAGAGTTTGCATATACAACAGCATTGAATTATCTTCTAAATCAAAAAGAATATACATTCAGATTGGGAGATTCTATAATTGTTTTTTGGGCAGAATCTGCTCAGAAAATATATCAAAGAACATTTTTTACATTAATGAATCCACAATCAGATAATCAAGAAGAATTAAAGAAAGTATTTAAAAATTTAGAAAAAAATATATGGGTGGACACAGAAGATGTGCAAATAAATCTAAATCAAAAATTTTATATCCTTGGTATAGCACCGAATGCGGCAAGATTATCTGTTCGATTTTTTTATCAAAATACCTTCGGAGAAATTCTCAATAATCTTGAGAAACATTATAAGAGAATGAAAATTATACAACCTGCGTGGGAAGATAAAACTTATTTAGGAATTGAGGCAATGTTATTAGAGACAGCGAACTTAAAATCGAAAGATAAAAGTCCAATTTCGAATATGGCAACAATGACATTGAAATCGATATTATCAAATGCAAGTTATCCTGTAAGTTTATATACAAATACAATTTTGAGGACTCGTTCAGAACAAGGAAAAGTAACAAGTGGAAGAGCAGCGATTATAAAAGCTGTTTTAATAAAAAATTATAAATGGAAGGAAGGAGAAGAATATATGGCATTAAATCAAGAAAGTGAAGATCAGGCATATGTATTAGGAAGATTATTTGCGGTGTTAGAATCTATTCAGCAGGATGCTAATCCGGGAATTAATACAACAATTCGGGATCGTTATTTTAATTCTGCATGTGCTACGCCTGCATTAGTTTTCCCTATTTTAATTAAATTAAAAAATAGTCATATCAAAAAATTAGAAAGAGAACATCCAGAAAAGAAAAAGTGGTATGAAATAAGTTTGACAGAAATCATAGGAAAAATTGAAATGACAAAAGATGGTTTTCCAAAACAATTACCATTAGAAGAGCAAGGAAAATTTATACTAGGTTATTATCATCAGGTGCAAAAAAAGTATGAGAAAAAGGAGGATAAATAAATGGGAGAACCAATTAAAAACAGATATGAATTTGTAATATTATTTGATGTGGAAAATGGAAATCCAAATGGAGATCCAGATGCGGGAAATATGCCAAGAATTGATCCAGAAAGTGGACTTGGATTAGTTACGGATGTTTGTTTAAAACGTAAAATTCGTAATTATGTTGAAATGGTAAAAGAAGATTCAAAGGGATATGGAATTTATATTAAAGAGGATGTGCCATTAAATCGAAGTGATCGAAAAGCATATGAGAGTATTGGAATTAAGGAAACAGACGATAAAAAAATAAAAGAGGCTGTGAAAAAATTAAAGAAAACAGCTCCAGATGTTGATATTAAATTAAGAGATTATATGTGTGATAACTTTTATGATATCAGAACATTTGGAGCAGTTATGACAACATTTGTGAAAGCTGCACTTAATTGTGGACAGGTACGAGGACCTGTTCAAATTGGATTTGCACGAAGTATTGATCCGATTATCAGTCAGGAAGTGACGATTACAAGAGTGGCAATTACAACAGAAAAAGATGCAGAAAAGAAGAATACAGAAATGGGAAGAAAATGCATTGTACCATATGGATTATATCGTGCAGAAGGATATATTTCAGCAAATCTGGCAAGAAAGGTAACAGGATTTTCAGAGAATGATCTGGAACTTTTATGGGAGGCTATTATTAATATGTTTGAAAATGATCATTCTGCAGCCAGAGGAAAGATGGCAGTTCGAGAATTAATAGTATTTAAACATAGCAAAGAATTAGGAGATTGTCCTGCATATAAACTGTTTGATGCTGTAGAAGTAAAAAGAAAGGATGATATCGAATATCCAAGGAAATATCAAGATTATGAAGTTCACATTCATAGAGAAAATATTCCTGATTCGGTGGAAGTGAAACAGATGATTTAAATAAAAATCAAGATTATGAAGTAAACAATTTGTGCTTGTTTGAATAAAAAGGAATGATTGCATGGAATATACCGAAGAAGAATATTTAATGATATCGGGAATACAACATTTTAAGTTTTGCAGGAGACAATGGGCATTAATTCATATTGAACAACAATGGGAAGAAAATGTACATACAATTGTGGGTGAATTGATGCATAAGAAAGTACACGATCCGTATCTGAAAGAAAAAAGAAAAGATACATTAATTGTGCGAGCTCTTCCAGTTTCTTCAAGGACGTTGGGTGTTAGTGGAGGATGTGATGTTGTAGAATTTCACAAATGTAAAGATGGTGTTAAACTATTTGGACATCGAGATTTATATTCTATATATCCAGTAGAATATAAAAAAGGGAAACCTAAGAAGACAGATGAAGATCTCCTTCAGTTAACAGCTCAGGCGATGTGTTTGGAGGAAATGTTTTCAACAAAGATTGAAAATGGAGCTATTTTTTATGGAGAAACCAGAAGAAGAGAACAAGTATATTTTTCTTCAGAATTAAGAGAAGAAGTTGAGAACATATTTTCGGAGATGCATGAATATTACAAGAAAAATTATACACCTAAAGCAAAAAAGACAAGAGCATGCCAATCTTGTTCGTTAAAGAATCTTTGCCTTCCCAAATTAGAAAAAACGGTTTCAGTGAAAAAATATATGTCACAAATATTTGAGGAGGATACGAAATGAAAAAATTATTAAATACTTTGTATATGACGTCCGAAAATGGATATTTGGGATTGGATGGAGAAACAATTGTTGTATATGATGAAGAAAAAGTGGTTGGTAAGATACCATTACATAATCTAGAAGGAATCGTTTCTTTTGGATACAGAGGGACAAGTCCTGCACTTATGGGTGCATGTGCTGATCGGAATATTTCTCTTTGCTATTTAACACCGCAAGGTAAATTTTTAGCACGAGTAACTGGAAAAACACATGGAAATGTCATTCTGAGAGATCGTCAATATACAAGTAGTAAAGATGAAAAATGTAGCTTGGAAATTTCAAAAAATTGTATTTCTGGGAAAGTTTATAATGCACGATGGGTTCTGGAGCGTGCGATTCGAGATCATGCAATGCAAATTGATAGGGAACGCGTAAAGGCGGCATCACTACAATTAAAAACATTTTTGCAATATATACAAAATGCAGAATCTAAGGAACAGCTTAGAGGATATGAGGGAGAAGCGGCAAGCATTTATTTTAGTGTATTTAATGAGCTTATTTTGCAACAGAAAAAAGATTTTTCTTTTCATGGCAGAAGTAAAAGACCACCGATGGATAATGTGAATGCAATGTTATCTTTTGTTTATACATTATTGACCAATCAGATCACATCTGCATTGGAAGTTGTTGGACTGGATCCTTGTGTTGGGTATTTACATACAGAACGTCCAGGAAGAGCATCTTTAGCATTAGATTTAATTGAAGAATTTCGAGCTGTTTATGCAGATCGATTTGTATTATCATTGATTAATAAAAAAATTATAAATAAAAAGAATTTTACTAAAAAAGAAAACGGTGCAGTCCTAATGGATGATGATTCAAGAAAAAAATTGCTGATGGAATGGCAAAATAAGAAAAAAGAAGTAATCACACATCCGTTCCTAAAAGAAAAGGTAGAATGGGGAATGGTTCCTTATGTTCAAGCTATGTTACTGGCTAGATATTTAAGAGGAGATTTAGATGGATATCCAGCTTTTTTGTGGAAGTGAGGTGATAAAATCAAATGTTAGTATTGATTACCTATGATGTAAATACAGAAACAGCAGCAGGAAAAAAGAGACTGAGAAAAGTAGCAAAGCAGTGCGAAAATTATGGAAGGCGTGTGCAAAATTCTGTATTTGAATGCATTGTTGATAATGCACAATGCGTGATGTTAAAAGCACTCTTAAATGATATCGTAGATGAAGAGACAGATAGTTTGCGTTTATATTATTTAGGAAATAAGTATCAAACTAAAGTAGAACATTTTGGTGTAGATAGAGGAATACAAGTTGATCAGCCATTGATTTTATAGTGATGCGAGTGTATAGCAAACATAAAAATAGTAGGAGATTCGCACTTAAAATATGAGATAAAAAATTAAATTTGTATCTAAAAAGAAATAGTATTTGAATGATTTTTAGGTATAAGATAGAAATTATTAGTGATATTGAACAAAAAATCAGAAAATTATTGGTTAATATTGCTGTCGCTCCCTTCGTGGGAGTGTGGGTTGAAATATCAATGAATAGGACAAGACCGAAGCAGATAGTGTCGCTCCCTTCGTGGGAGTGTGGGTTGAAATCCAGTAAAAGCCTATAAGCTGTCAGAGAACCGTGTCGCTCCCTTCGTGGGAGTGTGGGTTGAAATCCTAAAGTGTTACCACTTTAGAACTTGTGAGGGTGGTCGCTCCCTTCGTGGGAGTGTGGGTTGAAATACAGTATTGCTATGAGACAGCAACTCCAATGTTTGGTCGCTCCCTTCGTGGGAGTGTGGGTTGAAATATCTTATTATCTCCTTTTCTGATTGCTTTGTTCTCGTCGCTCCCTTCGTGGGAGTGTGGGTTGAAATCTATATTAAAAGGTGAAATTGATTACAATCTTCACCGTCGCTCCCTTCGTGGGAGTGTGGGTTGAAATAACAATATTTTTACGGAAGCACAGTTGATTATACGTCGCTCCCTTCGTGGGAGTGTGGGTTGAAATAAATTAATGGTTGAACAGACACCTGCGGGTATTGCGTCGCTCCCTTCGTGGGAGTGTGGGTTGAAATCCGATTTTTATGCATCTTACATCTTTTAGATTTGTCGCTCCCTTCGTGGGAGTGTGGGTTGAAATGAAAGAAACGATTGCGAATTAAACGACAACGACTGTCGCTCCCTTCGTGGGAGTGTGGGTTGAAATAGACAAAAACATCTGTCTTTGTTAGTTAACTATAGTCGCTCCCTTCGTGGGAGTGTGGATTGAAATTTGCTGGATGTATCGCAATTATGAAACATGAGAAGCAAGAGAAAGATCAGTACGGCATGATGCATTTCAAAGAATATTGATATTCCTTGTGATGGCGGTGGTTACGACTATGAGTTATTCGCAAGCGAGGTAGAAGAAAGTGAAGTGTAATTTCTACGGACTGTTTACGATGGTTGAAGAAAATGATAATATATACATATTAGTTGAGGCGCCAGATGGTCAGAGAAACTTAAAGAACAGAGCAAAGGAGAGTAAATTATGCCGTTGGTTTTATTATTAATAATTATTTTTGCAATTCCTGAGGACACTTTGGAATGTATGTTAGGAGCTATCCTAGGTGGTGGCTATGGAATTTTAATGATTATAGCAGTTGTCGCTATTTTATATGGAATTTACAAGTTCTTTTCCGATCTTTGGAATGGAAGATAGAATGGAAGTCGATCCCTTCGTGGGGGTGTGGATTGAAATAAAGAATTAACGATCTGGTGCTAGAATATAAATAGTACAAGCCAAAATGAGAAATTCCAAATACACATA
>OGQH01000833.1_pt1 | contig 33180 bp, 18 predicted proteins | sample 1553181 | NCBI WGS metagenome assembly OGQH01 (sample SAMEA2579946, study PRJEB22360) | human gut metagenome | biome: human gut; feature: human-associated habitat; material: faeces | place: Denmark | collected 2008/2010 | reverse complement strand
AATGTTCAGCACAGTACGGCGCCAGCCGTTCACATCGCTCTTCATGGTGAAAGCGTCCACAGTAACCCATTCGCCTCCGGTTGCAGGAAGTTCTACGACAGGCCCTTGTCTTCTTTTCGTGCCTTCGCCAAAGTCAAAACGGATTTTAGCATCTTCTTTGGCAGCATAACATACCTTGACTGTGATATCTCCGGCAGTATAAGGCAGTTCTTTCCATTCCATCCACTCACCCGCCTCTGTGCTGGTGACATACCATTCGGTGTTCTTATCCGGAGCCACACCGGCTATTTTGGCAACATCCAAACTTCCGGTACGGTATTGATTACCGCTATTCTTAGCAGACACATCGAAGAAGTAATCGCAGGCCTCCATTTCTACACGGAATGATTCGGCCCATGCCCGGCTGCTGCTGTATTTACGGAGAATGTTCAGACGCTGGTTGGGAAAGTCATAGTAAATGTTATCGGTACTTCTCCAATAAGCGGCATTCTCGGCCATATCGGTAAAACCTTCCAGGAAGACCAGATCAGCATTCTTCGCAACCATATCATCCAAAGCATCCGTCAAACGTTTGCCGTGATCTGCATCAAAAAACATACGGGTACCCGATTTATCATTGGTATAGAAAGCCGGAACAGCCACACCTACAGTTTTTCCATTGAAGGTACGTACCGTCCAGGAACTACGGGTGGGAGCCTGCTCAGAGGCAATAAACCAATCGTTCAGTGATTCTACGACTGATTCGTCCACCTCTTTATCACGATCCTGAAAGGCTCTGTCGGCACAAATAAAGAGATCTTCGCCATAAGCAGACTTGAAGTCAGCATGAATCTTGTTCAGAATAGTCTTTAATTTGCCCTTACAGTCTATTTTCTTGTTGCCCAATGCAGCATAGTCTACATTAAGGAAACCATTGATGCTCCACAAAAACAGGACAGGTTTGCCGTCTATGCGAAGAAGATACTTGTTATTGGCTTTATTCTCGCCATAAAAGTTATCGAAGGCCAGTTTTATATTGTAATCCCATATATACTTATATATATCGTCCAAATTGTCCAGCGGATACATCACCTCTTCATCGGTCAGTCCCTTGCTTTGCTGAGTTTCCGCACTAATGAATGTAGCATAGGTCTGATACAAGTCAAAATTGCGGGCAGCTGCCCAAGAAGCCGGACAGTCATCGAAGATGGCAATCTTCAGATTTTCTTCATTCCGACGCTGCAGGGCAGCAACGAAGTCTTTGATACGGGTAGGATCGCCATGATCTCTGTCATAAGCAGGATCAGTGTCGGCCTTCGGCAAGCGTCCGCGGCAATTGGGAGCCACATAATCCAAACCACTATACACCATCTCTTCTACCAAGTTATCCCACCACTCTGTTTCCGTAGCACCAAAAGACTTCACTTCGAAAAGCGGCTTATTATAAAAGGTAGTAGAACTAGTCCCGCCACTGGCAGCATCTTCTCCATTGCGGAGATTCTTCTGATAGCTGAACAGCGCCCCCATCAAAAAACTATGTTCGGGAATATTACTCTCTACCGCAGGAGCAGGAAGTATGAACGTCCCTTCTGTCGGTATAACCGGGTCCGGATTAGTATCAGGAACAATAGTATTGTCCTCATCAGAACAGCTAACAATCATGGAAGCTAATACAAGCCCCATCGTGATTTTCAAATAATTTTTCACGGTCTCTTTTTTATATTATACATTTGTTATTTGTTACACCTCGAAAACACCCTTTTTATCTATTATTTAAGAAAGCGTCGACTGAACAAACTTAATATTTAAGGTTATTTTTGAGTTCTGATGCAAAGTAACAAGAGCCTGCTTAAGATTTTTTATAAAATACGATTAAACTCTGATTAATTTCTAATTAATTTTAAAACTAATACTATCTTCTTATAATTTTTCGCAATCTTAGGTATTAATTTCAGGAAAAGGGGGAAGTTTTATATCCTGTAGTATGCTGTCCACACCCTATTTCTTTATCTAAATGAGTATTCACTTCCTGCAAAAAGAAGAATATTTCAAGTAGAAAGGCTAAAAAGGGGAATAAGGCAAATACTATACAAACATAACACAAATCAGGAGATATACAATTAGTGACTTATCCGATTATATAAGATGTGGATTTTTAGTATTACAATGGCGTTATTCCTGATAGATTTTCAAAGCGCTCCCCATGATATAAGCTTTAAGTTGTACTATTCCCTATTTCGTAGTTGTATGATTCCCTATTTCTCATATAATATAAGTTTCCTATATAATAAGGTATAACAGGAATATTTATAACTACAGCTAACTTTTATCCCCTCTTCAGCATACTTATTTGCATAAATTCCACATTTAAGGGATATTTAATAATCAATTAAGCGAAAATTAAGCTCTCACTTAACTACCTGTCTCTATATTTGCCATATCATTTTTCGTGATCAACCCGTGAATAACAAACTTTGCCAAATCATAAACTTAAATACAATGAACTTTAAAACTACAAAATCATATCATGAAACAAATTAGCAAAGTATTTTTAGCTTGCGCCTGTAGCCTGTCCGGTCTGACAACGCAAGCCCAAGATCAAACCGTATGGAGCAATGATTTCTCCAATGCCTCCCAACCACTGAATACTGTGGGACGTGGTGTCTGTCGGGTGAACGACGGAGTATTTCATTCGCGCAGCGCTTATGCCCTTTTCGGTAATCCTGAGTGGAAAGATTATACCCTGTCTTTCAAGGCACGTGCCCCGAAAGACGCCGAACAGGTACAGATATGGGCAGGCTTCCGTACACATAACCGCTTTGACCGTTATGTGGTAGGTATCAAAGGCGGGTTGCAAGACGATCTCTACCTGATGCGTACCGGATATATGGGTACAGACGAATTCATGGGAGTCCGTCCGCTGGGCTTTCACCCCGTGCCGGGAGAGTGGTACAAAGTGAAAGTGGAAGTATGCGGTAACCGTATCCGGGTTTTTGTAAACGACGAAAAGCTTCCTCACATTGATTTGGAGGACAAAAACAGCAACCTAGCTCCTACCGGTGAAGTAGCACTGGGAGGCGGATGGATAGATACGGAATTTGATGACCTCACTGTCACCCCATTGGCAGAAGACGCTCTCAAAGGTGTCAAGGTTGAGGAGTATCGTATGGCACTCACCACACAGGAAAAGGAAAAGATACGCCGCGAAGAACGGGCGCAATACACCTCGGTCAAACTGGATAAACTGACTGCCGACCGAACCGAACTATCGCTGGACGGAAACTGGCTGTTCATGCCCGACTACCAACTGAACGATAAGACGAAGGCCATCTCCATGCAGACTAACGACAACGACTGGCATATAATGCCTGTTCCCGCTTTCTGGAACCCTATCCGTATCTGGCTGCATGGAGAAACCATGCCATCGCCCACCGGTCCGCAACATAAAGGGGTATCGGACACTTACTACCAACAAGAAACCGACCGATGCGAGAACTATACGTTCAACTACCGGAAAACCGGTGCTGCCTGGTATCGCCAATGGCTGGAACTGCCCGCCGACGTGAAGGGAAAACAGCTGACTCTTTCATTCGACGCCGTATCCAAAATGGCGGAAGTATATATTAATGGTGAATCGGCAGGTTCCAACATCGGTATGTTCGGTGATTTCCAAGTAGACGCCACCCGATTCCTGCGTCCGGGACGCAACCTGATCGCAGTAAAAGTGACACGTGACATCAACGGAAAAGCCGCACAAACCAGTGACGCCATGGAAAACTACTATTCGTCAGTACGCAAGGAAGTGGAGGATAACCAAAACGACCAACAGGCCAACAAAGCTGTATTGACAGACATCCCTCATGGATTCTATGGTGATAACCCTGCCGGTATATGGCAGCCCGTGAAACTCATTGTCAGCAACCCGCTGAAAGTAGAAGATATCTTTATCAAACCGGCTCTGGACGGTGCATCAATAGATGTCACCATCAAAAATCATGCGCCCAAAAAGAAAAACTTCGATATCCGTGTAGATATTATAGACAAACAGACGGGGGAAACACTGTACGGTGCACCTGTACGTAGCAAACTCTCATTAGCGACAAGCGCACAAGAAACATTTACCTGTGATATCAAAGGACTGAAACCCAAACTTTGGGAACCTGCCACTCCTAATCTTTATGATTTTCGCGTGAGCCTGACGGAAGGAAAAAACAAAGTGACGGACTGCATCACCGTAACTTCGGGTTTCCGCACGTTTGAAAGCAAAGATGGATTCCTTTATCTGAACGGCCGCAAATATTGGCTGCGTGGAGGTAACCATATTCCTTTCGCGCTCTGTCCCAATGATTCGCTCCTTGCAGACAAGTTCATGAAGCTGATGAAAGAAGGGAATGTACAGTCCACCCGAACACATACCACCCCCTGGAACGAACTTTGGGTGTCGGCAGCAGACCGCAACGGTATCGCTATCAGCTTTGAGGGTACTTGGTCGTGGCTCATGATACACTCCACCCCGATACCGGACAAAGGTGTGCTGGATCTTTGGAGCAGTGAATGGCTGCGTGTGATGAAAAAGTACAGAAATCATCCTTCCGTATTCTTCTGGACTGTGAACAATGAAATGAAATTCTACGATTTGGATGCCGACACGGAACGTGCCAAGCAAAAATTCCGCATCGTATCCGATGTAGTGAAAGATATGAGAAAGACCGACCCTACACGTCCTGTATGTTTCGACTCCAACTATCTCCACAACAAAGCCAGCAAACGCTTTGGTGATGACTTTCTGAAAACAGTTGATGACGGAGATATTGATGACAACCATGCCTACTATAATTGGTATGACTATTCGGTATTCCGCTTCTTCAACGGAGAATTCCAGAAACAATTCAAGAGTCCCGGACGCCCATTGATCAGTCAGGAAATGAGTACGGGTTATCCGAATGCTGAAACCGGTCATCCGACCCGCTCTTATCAGCTGATCCATCAGAATCCCTATTCATTAATCGGATATGAAGCATATGACTGGGGGAATCCCGCCAGTTTCCTGAATACACAATCATTCATCACGGGAGAGTTGGCCGAAACCCTCCGTCGCACCAACGAACAGGCTTCGGGTATCATGCACTTTGCCTATATGACTTGGTTCCGCCAATGCTATGATCACCGGAATATACAACCGTATCCCACTTATTACGCTATGCAGCGTGCTATGCAGCCCATACTTGTCAGTGCGGAACTATGGGGACGCAACCTTTATGCAGGCGAGAAGTTACATACACGTATCTACGTAGTGAATGACAATGAAGAAGGACGTGACCTGAAGCCTATGTCACTGGCATGGAGCATTGTAGACGAAACCAATAAGGTACTGGCTTCCGGCACGGAACAATTTCCGGCAGTGGAATATTATGGTCGTAAATACATCGAACCGAACATCCATATGCCTTCCAATTTACCGGCAGACAAGGTTAATGTAAAACTGAAACTCACTCTCACCGAAAGCGGAGTCACTTTATCCCAGAATGAATACGGATTATTAGTGGCACGCAAGGAATGGAATATCGGTCAAGTAACTGCCAGCAAGAAGATTCTTTTACTGGATAAGGATCATATGAAAGCTACCCTTGACTTCCTAGACATCGCCTGCCAGACAGTACCGTCTATCAAGGAACTACTGAATGCCAAGCAAAAAGCTAATCTCTGCATTATATCGGGCTTGAAAGAATGTACCGATGAAGAAGCAAGATTACTGCGTGAATATCAGTCTAAAGGCGGTCGGATTCTCTTCCTGAACAGCAAAGAGGCAGCACAAAAAGTCTATCCCGAATATATCACCGGATGGATTATTCCCACTGAGGGAGACATCGTGGTGATGGAACGGAATGATGCCCCTGTATTCGATGGAATCGGTGCACTGGAATTACGCTATTTCAATAACAACAAGCGTGAAATTCCACTAGCTTGCACCGCTACATTGAAAGCTATCCGCCACGAGAATGTGAAGGAACTCGCCGCCCAAATGAAGATCCATGCTTACATCGACGGTGGTAAGCCGGAGGAACGTATCGCACGTATCGAGTCTATGCGCGGACTGACACTGCTACAGATAGCTGACAATAAAGGAAAGTCGCTCGTTTCAACCTTATGTACAGAAAAGGCAACCACTGATCCGATAGCAGGTAAACTGGTGGTGAACATGGTGAATGAATTATTGAAATAGGTATGTAATTGATATCATTGAGTGGAGTTTTTCCATTCTTCCTGCCCGTCTTCCCATTAGAGGAGACGGGCAGTTTTCTTATGACTATAACCATACATTGGAGAACATAAAACTCAGTAAGATACAAAACAGATTCAATTCTTTAGAGGCACTGTCCATTATATTGTGTATAGTGCCTCTAAAGATATCCAGTCCATCACTATACCTTATTCATTATTCATTTGTATTCTCCCGTTTTAAGTCTCAGTCCTACAGCAATACATAATAAATAAAAGCAGCTAACTCGTAATGAATCAGCTGCCTTTAATTTGAGTATTTAATGAATAGAATATCTATAAGAGAGATTAAATTTCTACTCTATATATACATTTTATTTTCTTCTTATAAGTAAGATACATTCCCAATTGTATATTTCTTATTTAATTGTATATCTCTTACCCTTCACAGTAGCAAAAGAGATTTGATCATCAGCAAGTACCTTTACCTTCGCTCCGGAAACTTTCAGTTCCTTTGCATTCGGATATTTAATCACACATTCCGCACCGGAATTAGAAAGAATCTCTACAGCTGTTATCTTCCCGTCAGTCCATGCCGCATCTACTTCAAAGTTTCCTCTCGCTTTCATTCCTTTGAATGAGCCATTTTTCCATGCATCGGGCAAAGCAGGAAGCAATTCGATATATCCGCCCTGACTTTGCATCAGCATTTCTGCGATACCGGCCGTACAACCAAAGTTACCATCGATTTGGAAAGGCGGATGCGCATCAAACAAATTAGTATATACACCGCCTACATGGCTTCCGGGAACAGTCAGTTTCATGGCACTTCTCAACAGTTTATGAGAGCGGTTGCCGTCATGCAGACGTGCCCAGAAGTTCAGTTTCCACGCTTTGCTCCATCCGGTTCCTTCATCGCCGCGTGTATTCAGCGTCACTTTCATGGCATCTGCATATTTATCGTCCTGTTCGCTTCTTCCGATTACAATCTGCGAACCCGGATGCAACCAGAAAAGATGATTCGTATGCCTGTGTCCGCCATCTCCGGTAACATCCTTCGTCACTTCATCTTTCCATTCCATAAACTGCCCGCCCAAACCGATTTTCGGTCCGGAGAGTTTGCTCATAGCTGTTGCTATCTCTGTGATTTCAGGGTCTTTGTCCCTTCCCAGCTCTTTACTGGCTTTGATCATCATGTCGAACATTTCACAAATCATAGCCTGCGAAGTTGAACAGCCCAGTGAGAACTCGCCATGTTCGGGAGAGTGGGACGGGTTTGCTACCAGTGTACCGTCGCGTTCGTCTGTCCAAAGATTGTCTACCCAGAAAAGAGCAGCATCGAGCATCGTATCATAATACTTTTTCAAGAAGTCTTTATCAAGGTTGAACTGATAATACTCCCAAATATCCTGACACATCCATATTGCCCCTGCCGGAAAATGATGAGGCGTGCTTTTCTTGGCAGGAGCCGTATTGCCCCAAATATTATTCTCATGATGCGTCACCCAGCCGCGAACATTGCCGCCATCGGGTTTGCAATAATATTGTTGCGCTGTATACTTTCCACGAGGCACCAGACTTCTGACATACTCTACCATAGGCAGATGACACGGACTCAGATTGGTAGGCTGTGTCGGCCAATAATTCATCTGTATATTGATATTCGTATGGTAATCGGCATTCCACGGATTGGAAAGTCTTTCACCCCATACTCCCTGCAAGTTGGCGGGCAAAGAACCTTCTCGTGAAGAAGATATCAAAAGATAACGGCCGAACTGGAAATACAGCATTTCAAGATACTGGTTTTCCTGTTCCGAGTTGGTATTCTCGTCCATGCCTTTCAACAAACTGTCCGTAGGGGCAACAGGTGCCTCCGGCAAGTTACCGAGATTCAGTCGCATTCTGTCGTATAACGAATGATAGTCTTTCTGGTGGGTAGCCAACAGAGCCGTGTACTTCTTATCAGCTACTTTATGCAGCGTAGCCTGCACTTTTTCCAACGGATCTTCTTGAGAGAAATAATTGTAGGAGTCGTCCATGCACTGTACATAGTTTGTGGCGGCAGACATCAGAACGATTATTTCATCGGCATCCTCTACTTTCAGCTTCGTTCCGTCCACTACCGAAATCTTTCCTCCTTTATTCTTCACGACCAGTTGCTGCGCATATTTCAGTCCATTCTTCCAGGCATCCCCTACCCGCTTGTCTCCGCTGACCGGAGTCGGATACCCCGTCATGGTAATAGTATGACCGTCTGCCGTAATGGTTTTATCGGTATGCAGCGATTCAAGAGAAATGATGCGTGAAAGTTTGCCCTTCTTCGAATCTGAGGTGAGACGCATCACCATTACATTATCGGGATAACTCATAAAGTATTCGCGCTTAAAGGTGATTCCATTCTCCTTATACATCACCGTATGAATCGCATTATCTATATCGAGCGTACGGGTATAGTCGGAATAAGGCAGTTCGGTAGAGGCATCTATCGAAAGTTCCGCCAATTGCGGTTTCTGTTTGTTATCGATTAATTCTGTGATTTCGAGTTTGAAGAAGGTGTATTTGTCCGTCTTCAAAGGAAAAGACAGGGTCTTATTGCGGCTCCCCTTTCCGTCCTTATCATCCCCCCAAAAAGTACCGGACTGCTGATCCAGCAAGTCGTATGATTTTCCATCTGCCGAACCATAGAGCTTCCATGATTTCGGATCTCTGCCCGGCATATCATTGGCGGAGGTCAGGCTATAGGAAACAGCCTTGGGAGCATGGGTATATGCCCACTTGATAACGCATGGCAGGCTTCCAAAGCTAGAGAACCGGTCGTTATCGGCAAACCATTTGCTGGTAGTGCTCTGATCGAAAAGACTGCCTATCGACTGACTTTGATTCTTTGTATTGTCATAATTGGTCTGCACTGCTTCTTTTATCAAGACGGGGATACCCGGATTGACAGTCTCTACAATGATATTGCTCAATGTCTGGAAAGAACCGAAATGCTCCTTCGTTCCAGCCAGATTATCAATCAGATTCCGCAATTCTGTGCCGTCACCGTCTCCATCGTAGTTATGAGTAATCAGCTTTCCATTTTCATCTATACATGCAGAACGGTTTGCCGTAAAGTCGTTCATCTTCTGTTGCAACATCACCCGTGCTTTGTGAAGATAATCCTTGTTCACTTCCGGAGTTCTCAGATGTCCTCCATTGTAAGACGGATCTTCACCGGGGCCTCCCGACCACAAGGTATGTTCGTTTGTCTGGATGACATCTACGTAGACGTCACCAAAAATCATGGCTCCCATATAACCGTTACCGATAGGCAGAGCTTCACTTTCCCAGTTTTTGGCAGGCTTATGATAAGTTGCCTTCAAGGTCGGTTGATGAGGCTGTTCGGAGCAAGCCATCATCGTAGTTCCTGCCACAAAGCTAAGTAGAAATAATACATCTGCAAAACGCAAATACTTGTTTCTCATAATACTAAATTTTAAGAAGTAATGTCTTAAGATTGCCCCATACTGTGTCACGCTTGTGCCACCCTATTGGCACAACTGTGCCAAAGGCTTGGCATAACAGTGCCAGTGCGGTGGCACAACTGTGCCAATAGGGTGACACAGACTGTGCAATCAGAAGGCATTACCTCAGTGAATGTAATCTTAATCTTCTTTCTGGTTCAAATTTAAATAAAGTCTATAAATCAATGACTGTTTGCAGACGAATATCTTTGGAAGAAGCACCAACCATAACGTCAAATGCCCCTTTGGGTACCACAAACTGTCCTTTTTCTACATCCCAATAGCGAAGTTGCTCTTTGTCCAACTTAATCTCTACCCGACGGCTTTCTCCCGATTTCAAAGGAACACGACGGAATCCTTTCAATTCTTTCATTGGAACAATTCCTCCGGTCTCCGGTATCCGTACATAAACCTGAGCAACCTCATCGCCATTTCTCTTACCGGTATTTTTTAAGAGGAAAGAAACGGTGACTTCACCAGCACCGTCCTTTACTTGCAGATCACTGTATTTAAAAGAAGAGTAACTTAGTCCGTAGCCGAACGGATAAAGGACATCTCCTTTGAAATATTTATAAGTACGCCCTTTGGTTATATCATAATCATCAAACGGAGGCAGTTCATCCAAAGACTTGTAGTAGGTGAGCGGCAGACGTCCGGCAGGATTATAATCACCGAACAATACCTCGGCAACAGCGGTTCCTCCCTGTTCACCCGGATACCAGGCATTCACAATGGCAGGAACATGCTCGTCCATCCAGTTAATAGCCAATGAACTGCCTGCTACCAGAACAACAATTATGTTGGGATTCACTTTATAGATTTCCTGCAGAAACTCTCTCTGATCTGCCGGAAGCTGAATATCATACCGGTCCTGTCCTTCACGCTCTATCGATTTATTGATACCCATCACAGCAACTACCGTTTCACATTCGCGAACCGCTTTTCCGGCTTCTCCGTACAAATCGAGACGAGTTGCCTTGCCTATCTGCGGAACTTTCCATTGCAACTTTGCAATGGCATAATCCCGGTTATCATAATATTCCGCTTTCAACTGGTATTCTTTTCCCGCTTCAAGATAAATGGAAGCGGAATCCGTAGATACGGCATGTGCCTGCCACGCATCAATCAGCATCTGATTATCAATGCTCAGGCGGCAACCATCATCGGATGTAAAGCTGAAAGTATAGCGACCGGAAACGGTCGGTTTCAACTTTCCCGTCCAACGGACAGACAGCGGAGATTTGGGCAGGAACGGATCGGGAGCCTGATTGGCAGGTTCAAAGTTGATCCAACTCTCCTTACGCACTCTCGGTGTACCTTCGAGGCGGGTATTGTCAAAATATTCAGCTTGCAGTCCTTCCGGGAAGTTCTCTCCCTGAATAAGTTCCAGCCCATCGGCAGCAGATTTCCAGGGAGCATAGACGACTTTCACCCGATCGCCTACCCTGTTTCTGATACCTTGCAGTATGGAAACCGGTTCTACTACCGGAGCGCCGCTGTAATCGCCAAATTCACATTTGCCGGCATTGATGCCGACTACTGCGATCGATTTCAGTTTGTCAGCATTCAGCGGAAGTCTGTTTTTCTGATTCTTCAGTAAAACGATACATTGGCGGGCAGCGTCCAGAGCTATCTGCTGATGTTCTTTCGAACCGATCACTGACGGAGAGATTTTAGTATACGGATTTCGCTCCCCGCTATCAAAAAGTCCCAGTTTCATGCGGGCTGTCAGCACATGATAGGCGGCGGAGTCAATATCGGCATCCGATACCATATATTGTTTGTAAGCATTCAATAAGGGGCCGTCATACACATCGTCACCGCATTCAAGGTCGAGTCCCGCCTTGATGGATAAAGTGGCAGCCGCCTCCTTCGTCTTTACATATTTATGGGCATTGACCAGCAAGGCAGGTCCGCCACAATCGGAAACGACATATCCCTGAAATCCCCAGTCCTGACGCAACACCTTTTGCAGCAGCCACGGATTCAGCGTGCAGGGCACATCATTCAGCGCATTATAGGCGGACATGATGGAAGCAGCTTTTCCTTCCTTCACACACATTTCGAAAGCAGGAAAGTAATATTCACGCAGTTGTTTCTCCGATATCTGCGGATTGCAGACAAAGCGATTATGCTCTTCGTTGTTGGCGGCAAAATGCTTGGGAGTAGAAACGATTTTCAGGTAATGCGGATCATCTCCTTGTAGTCCGTTCACAAAGGCTGTTCCCATTATTCCACTCAGGAAAGGGTCTTCTCCATACGTTTCCGGGGTTCGTCCCCAACGCGGGTCGCGTGCCATGTTCACGGTAGGCGACCAGAAAGTCAGCACATCGCTGAATTGTTCTTTCTGTTCTCTTCCCTGATCCAGCTCGTTCCAACGGGCACGCGCCTCATCCGAGATCACTGTAGCTACCCTTTTCTGCAACTCCGGATTCCAGGTTGCTGCCAGTCCAATGGCTTGTGGAAATACGGTGAAACGTCCGGGACGTACTACTCCATGCAATGCTTCATTGCCATGATAGTATTTATCGATACCCAAACGGGGAATGCCGGGAGAAGTGGCACGAAGCAAACTGATCTTCTCTTCCACCGTCAAACGGGAAATCAAATCCATTACCCGTTCATGCACAGGCGCATTTTCATTCTTGTATAGCTCCTGTGCGTGAACGAATGAACAAGACAAGGCTGACAACACACCTGTCAACAAAATCTTTTTATACCTTTTCATCATGATCATTTTTCTACCTTATTTAATAACAAACATGGTAAGCCCCGTACTCTCCCCCATCATTTATCCCAGCTGTCCGTGCGGAAAGGAGATGCCGGCAAGCCTTTCTCGTTATACAGGTTACAACGGGGGCTATTGGAAAATCCGTAACGTACGGCAAGAGGTACAGCCACTTCACTGCTGGACACAATCACCTTATTTCCTTCAATCACCGCATCCGCCCATACAAACTTACGGTCCGCTCCTGCAATGCCGAAGCCTGTCAGCTTCGTCGGTTTCGGATGAGGCGGTTTTCCTGCCGGGATGTACGGAGAAGTTCCCATCACCAACTTTTTACCCTGATTAGTAAACTCCAGAATGATCTTATTTCCTTTCACAGACATCTTTTTATAAAGAGGTCCCATGCCGACAATTTTCTCTCCGTATGCCAGCTTTCGGGCAGCAAGAGCCAGCCGGTGTCCGACATCGTATTTATCTACCGGATGCAAATCGAAAGGATCTCCTACATCGATTGTCACAGCCATTGCCGTGTTGGGCAGATTCAAGGCCTTCAACTGTCCTTCCCGTACCCAGCGCCAGCCGTTTCCTTCGACAGACGGCTCGGGATCTACCGGTTCGAAATTGGGAAGCTGCACATATACGAAAGGAAAATCACCGATTCCCCATTTCTCTCTCCAATCCGTAATCATCCGGGAGAACAGGGTAGCATATTCTTTTCCAGAGCCGCCGGAGTTAAATTCTCCCTGATACCAGATGACTCCCTTTATACTCAAAGGGATTAAAGGAGAAATCATTGCGTTAAACAGATTGGACGGACCGTTATTTCCCCCATTCGGTTTACGCGGATTGGGCGGACGGGGAACTCTGGGCTGTGGTTTGGGAGGAGCCGGCTTTCCAGCTGCTTGTGCCGCCTGCACAGCTATCGCCCATTCTTTTTGTGCCTGATTCCATTCTTTTCCTACCGTTTTATCCCATTCCCTTACCGCTTCATCAAATTCTTTCTGCTTCTGTGGATAAGTGGCGAGTATTTCCGGATTATCTTTCACATTCTTCTCATACGCAGCTACATAGTGAGCCAAAGCCGGTTCTTGTTTCAATCCGGAAAGGCTGGTCCAGGCTTCTGCACGCGTACCTCCCCATGCGGACTGGATAACTCCCAACGGGCGTCCGTTTGCAGCACGCATATCACGTGCAAAGTAATAAGCTGTTGCCGAAAAGCCCTGTCCATTGATCTTAGCCAACATCTCCGGTGTACAAAGCACCCATCTGGCAGCCCGTTCGGGGTTAGATGTTCCCTGAGGAACTTCAATATCGGTCAATGGCTCTAACGACGTATTCTTGGGAACAAAGAACAAACGCAGAAAAGGATCTTCCGAAGCGGCTATATCGTCAGCATATTCTTTTCTTACCTTCATCCCCCATTCCATATTCGATTGTCCGGAAGCAACCCATACATCGCCTACCAACACATCCGAGTAGACAAGTTTGTTCTTACCGGCAATCGTCAGAGTCTGCCCTTCTTTCTTTGTTTTTATCGGTTTCAGGTTCACTCTCCATGTTCCGTCAGTGTCAGCAGTCGTTTTCACTTTCTGTCCGGCAAAGACTACCTCTACAGTTTCTCCGGCATCAGCCCATCCAAAGATGGCAATCTTTGTGTCTTGCTGCAACACCATGTGATCACCGAAGATCAGCGGCATCCGTACATCGGCTTTCATCTTTGTCAGCCCAAAGCTTACGGACAACAAGAATATCCATAATATGAAAAGAAGTCGTTTCATTGTATTAAAAGTTAGGGGAATAAATTAGTACTACATAGACACCATCTTGTATTTGGTCGTAAACGCTACAGGCTGCTTATTCTCTTTTGCCAGCTTGAACGGAATCAGTTTTTCTTCACCTGCTCCCAGTTCATAATGAACGGCATCTCCCACTTTCTTACCATCCACAAACATTTCCACCTTACCGATATCCATCAACGTACCTGTATTTTTCACACTCACCCACACTGTCTTCTGATTCTTGACAAGGTTCTCTTCTACCTTGGACACAGCAAGATCGAAATTGGCACCAAACTCATGTGTATAATTAAGCATTCCCGTGACGCCTTTCTTGTTATCACTATAGCCTACACTATGTTTGATCTCATTTTTAGCTACGTAATCGGGACTCATTCCGCCTACCATGATCTTAAACTCTCCTTTTTCCACGACTCTGTCCATCCGGTCATTAAGCAATGAAATATCATACGGAGTCATTTCAAACGAAACAGTCTTCGATTCTCCCGGCTGCAAATGAATACGGGCAAAGTCTTTCAATTCCATAACACGGGTTTTCACACTGGCATACATATCCGTCACATATAGCTGAGCGACTTCATCACCCGCACGGCTTCCTACGTTCTTCACTGTAGCCTGAACTTCCACATTGCCATTCGCCTTTTCCTGTATCTTCAGATTAGAATATTCGAATGAAGTGTAGCTGAGTCCGAATCCGAAACGGTAAAGCGGATAATATTCCATATCTACATATTCGTAACGGCGTCCTGAAGTCTTGAAGTTATAATACAAAGGAAGTTGTCCTACGTGACGCGGGAATGTCATCGGCAGGCGACCGGCAGGATTGTAATCACCAAACAGTACATCTGCCATAGCCGGACCACCTTCTTGTCCCGGCAACCAGTTTACCAAGATAGCCTTGCACATTTCGGATGCTTTCAGAATATCATAAGGACGGCCTGCCTGAAGAATCAGTATCACCGGCTTTCCGGTTGCACAGACTGCTTCCAGCAATTCCTGCTGTTTGCCCGGAAGGATTAAAGTCGCCCAGTCGTTATTTTCTCCACATGTCTTACGGACATCATTGGTCGCTTCACTGGTAGAGCAGTCACCCAGTACCATAATCACGACATCTGATTGGGAAGCTGCCTTCACAGCTTTCGGAATATTGGTTTCGTCCGGATTGGTAAAGTCACATCCCTGTTCATAAAGAACTTTGGTCTGCTTGCCTACTGCGCCTTTGATACCTGTCAATACCGATTTCAGTTGTCCCGGAAGCAATTTCGGAGTGTAATCGCCCGGCTGCAGGTCATCTGCACCGGGACCCAGTACCGCAATCGTACGCAGTGTCTTTGACAAAGGAAGAAGATTCTCTTTGTTTTCCAGCATTACAATTGATTCACGTGCCGCCTGACGTGCCATTTCCTTATGGCTGTCCGAGTTCCATCCCGGATATATTTTCTTCCAGTCCAGTGGTTTGCAAGGATTCTTTTCAAAGAGTTCGTTGCGGAACATCGTACCCAGCATCGTACGGCATACATTGTCTAGATCTTCCATATTGATACGACCGTCTTTTGCCGCCTGAATCACTTCTTTATTATTGTAAGTATCACCGCAATTGGTTGCAATGCCGGCAGCCAATGCCTGATTGGCAGCTTCAATCTTATCTTTTGCCGTGTAATGTTTACGGGCTGTCAGATTTCCGATAGCGCCACAGTCACTGACAATGAATCCATTGAATCCCCATTCCTGACGCAATATCTGTTGCAGCAGTTCTTTGCTCTTGGCAACCGGAACTCCCATGTAATCGGAATAGGCCATCATCAAAGACTGGCAGTCATAATTACGGATCGCATGACGGAACGGAACCAGATGAATCTCGCGCATTTCACGTTCGGACAAGCCTATATCATGTGAGTCACGTCCACCCAACGGGGCACCATGTCCACCGAAATGCTTGGGAGTAGTAAACAATCCTCTGGACTGGTATCCTTTGATCCATGCACCTCCTATTTGTGACACCAATACAGGGTCTTCTCCGAAAGTTTCTTCACAGCGCCCCCAACGTGCATCCTGTGCAACGTCCAACACCGGCGACCATGCCTGTTTGGTATTGGCAGCCACTGTCTCGTCTCCGATCACCATAGCCACTTCTTCCGTCAGCTTCCTGTTCCAGGTAGCTCCCATCGCCAAAGCCTGGGGGAAGATAGTAGCACCGCTACCATAAGAGAAACCATGCACCGCTTCTACCTTTGTGATAGGAGGCACGTACAAATGAGGAATACCGGGAATACCCCATCCTTCACGGATCAGTTCCATTTTATCCTCCGGCGTCATCACTGCCAGCAAACTTTCCACCCGTTCTTCTACCGGCAGTGACGCGTCCATATACCGACGGTCGGTTACTTTTCCCTGACTGTCCGTCAATACCTTTTCTGCCACAAGAACTGAAATTTCTTTCAGAGAGAAAGGCTTATCCAGCTTTCCCGGCTTAAAATTCAGCTTGACGTGTGCACCGTATTTAGGAGTGAATTTGACTTTCATCTGTTTGTCGCTCCCTTCGATCCGGTAGTTCACGGGAGTTCCCAGATTCATGGGGTCATAAGTGACAAAGATATCCAGTACTTCTTTCAGTTCATTCTTATTGATACCCTGCATCTGAAGGTCCAGTTCACAGACATCTCCGGGCTGCTGAATGGTAAACATCAGCCATTGTTCAGCCTTTAGTGCCTGAGAAGGGATTGTCCACATCGTTTTTACATTCCTGTCAAAGGCTAAAGCAGCATTTTCTGCATTTGCAGAAGCAGATACCGATAATATATCACTCTGTTGCTGTGCCATTGCTACCGAACATGACAATAATCCTACTGCCAATATCCATTTCATTTTGTTTTTCATGCTATATTCGTTTTTCAACTATTATAAGGATTCTATTTATTAATTGCCTGTGTATCGATCTATCTGTTATTTAGTCTGCTTCACCATTTTTATAGTGCCGTCCGGATTGTAGTACAGTTTGTCCACACAGATAGAGCGCAGCCAATCATGACCGGACAATGCACTGTTGTGATAGAAAGAATACCATTGCCCCTTGAATTCGACAATAGAGCCGTGATTGGTATAACTATCAGTGGGTTCCATATAAATACCCTTGTATTCCCAAGGCCCCAGAGGTGAATCACTGATGGCATAACACATTCGGTTATGTTTTTCTCCGTCGTCGTGATTATCAGAATAAGACAAGTAATATTTTCCGTTATACTTATGTATCCAGGTCGCTTCGTGGAAGTCTGAGAGTCCCTCCATAGTCCGCATGGGGCCATCCAGTTCTATCATATTATCTTTCAATTTGCCACCTTTGCAGGTACCACCGCCACCATTGTAGATATAGGCCTGTCCGTCATCGTCCACAAATACACAAGGATCGATCATCGGATCCATTCCCTCAATATATCCCTGTACTTTGAATCCCTCCGCAGGCTTGTCACTGGTAGCTACACCGATCTTCCAGCTATCATTCCAGTCTGTTTCGCTGGGATGGGGGAAGTAGAAATAGTAGGTGCCGTTTCTGTAAGCACAATCCGGAGCCCACATAAAACCTCCTTCTTTCCGTCCCCATGGCACCTGGTCGGAACTCAGGATTTCTCCATGATCCGTCCAGTGAATCATATCATCGGTCGAGAATACATGATAGCGGTCCATCAAGTCGCATCCGCGCGGAGGAGCAATGTCATGAGAAGCGTACACATACAATCTGCCATCTTCCCATACATGCGCTGACGGGTCAGCGGTATACATATGCCGGATAAAAGGATTCGGACTTTTCGTATCCAGCTTTGTACTAAATGCCACAGCTTTTTCCTTTCTTAAAATCTTAGCGGCTTCTCCCACCAATTTCAAATAATGATCACTTTCCACACCTTCTTCAAGGGGTACAAATGTACTTTTACCTACAGGCACCTTCTTAGCACATTTAAAGATGGCCGTCCCTTCATCTATTTCATCAAACATAGCCACGTAGATCATTTCAGCACCCGCCCGAATGGCTCCCATCAATTGTGTCCAAAGGAAAGAACCTTTATTGCGGGGAATAAACGAATTATGATCTTTCCCCTTCAGATTTCCCCATGAGAAACCGGGGAAAACCAGCGGAGCATAATCTACCTGATTCTTTTTTGCCCACTGAATATCTTCTTCCACCAGTTTCTGATACTTGGGATAAGTCGTTTCATTATAACGTCCTACAAACCAAGGCATCATGATATCACATTTTCGGATAAGCTCATGCAGGCGGGGATCTGATTCTGTGTCCCCATTCAGTGTACGCCACTGCGTAGGTACTCCAAGCATCACACTGAATCCCTGTGACTTCAAGCCGTCAATAATATGAGCGGCTTCTTTCAGCCCATAGCGACGATTATCATTAAATCCGACTCCCCAAACCGTAACCAGCGGTTTACCATTGTGATACAGATAAGAGGGGTTCTTTGCATGGTCTTTTAAAGAATAGCGTTCTGCTATTTCTGCTATATCTTTCAGCAACAACTGCTCTTCTCCCGGTTGCATGCCGCTCAGGTCGTACATCACGCAGATAGCCCGTTCGTATTTATTAGCAGATTTCATAGCTGAATTCAGTACTTTATTAAAGTGTTTCAATCCGCTTTCGTTCCGTATCTCCGTAATAAAACGCTGCATAAATACTCCGTCCAGTCCATACTCCTGCATCCATTTAAAATGTACATCTACCGTAGATTCATCATGAGAAGAAAAAACATAAGCCGGTTTACCATCAGCAAAGGAAAATTCAGTCTTATAGAGCTTCTTATACTCCGATACCTCCGGCCAAAGGTCCACCGAACATGACCCCGGACGAAACCCATTGCGCCCATTATAATGATGCCAACCACGGCCCGAGCCGTCACCAGGGGTGTTGAACCACCCCTGATAACCTGCCATGACCAATCCCTTGTAAGAATTATACTGTTTCCCGCCGGATTGTGCCATCACCCCTATTGAAAACAATAAACACACCAACAACCAATCAAACCTTTTTACCATGTTATTCTTTTATTTTTCATGTTATGTTATTAAGTCTGCCCAAAAATATTTTTCAGCAAAGTAAAGGGGCATCCCTTAATAAATACCACAAAAACGAATTAATAATGACTTAAAATCGGATTAATTGAAGAAAAAGAAGAGTATTTGTAGAAATATTATACAGAAATATATAAATATCACAGATATAGTCCGCATTCTTCATGCAGACTATCAACAAAACAGGTCATTTATTATTTACTTAAAATTCGAACAGGTTTCTTGCACAGTCGTATCCTTCCTCATAAAATTCTGTCAGTTTCTGTACATCCCGTTCAATCCGGTCCACCATCACCGGTTTCTGCGGACGGATGACGATGATCTTTCCTTCATCTTCCATCTGTTCCACCATTTCCAGCTGTTCATTGTAAACTGCACACCGACGACTCAATGCCTCACGCAACTTCGGATATTTCCGGTAGACAAAGGATGGAATACGGATATCTTTCGTGTCTTTCCGGTAACCGCGATTACGGGTAAGTACAACCACATTACGGGTGTAACCGTCCGCAATAGCTCTCTGCAAGGGAATAGAGTCTACAATGCCCCCATCAAGCATCGGAACACCATCCACATAAGTGACAGGACAAACAAAAGGCAGGCTACTGGATGCCCGGACAATATCAATCACACGGCTTTTATCCCGTTTCTCTTCAAAATAGTTGGCTTCTCCTGTCATACAATTCGTGGTTACCATCACGAAACGTTCGGGAGAAGCAAAGTATGTATCATAATCATAAGGAAGAATATGTTCGGGAAATTCGTTGAAAAGTAAATCAAAGTCGAGAATGTTACGCTTCCTGAGCAGATGTTTCAGGCCGATATAATGATATTTTTCTAACAGGTCGATATTACTGTACTTGGCACGCCCACGCTGTCGGGACATATACGAAAGGCCGTTACAAGCCCCTGCAGACACCCCGATCGTATAAGGAAAACGAATATCATGATCCATTAAATAGTCAAGTACCCCACAAGTGAATACTCCCCGCATTCCGCCTCCTTCAAGTACTAACCCCGTATGCTCATCCAATTTCAAGTCTTTCATTTTTTTCTCCCTTATTCTTATTCCGACGGATAACCAGCAATGATGACAATTCCCGCATCACAAGCTCATCCTCGGATAATTTTGTATAGGAAAGATGGCTCATTACCAGCAATCCATCTCTCTCTTTGGTTACTAATTCTTCTACTCCTGCAAACCATACCACTACTATCTGATCAGCATAATGAGCCAACAAGTCATCTATGCACTGATGAAACTCTTCATCGTCCGTTTCAAAAAGGAAAAGGCGCACCGAATGACCATTTTGCAACATTATATTCAGATACGAAAGCAGGAATACATCAATCATTCCTCCCAGAACAAAGCTAACCAGTGCTCCTTCCCGATAATTACGATTCACAAATACGGCAACAGGACATTTCACCTGTTCCATTATGTCATCAATCTTATCACGGAAGAGCGTCAGCCATAAAATAGCTCCCGGAGTTCCCGGCATTTCGGGACGGTAATGGCTACCGGCTCCTAAAAGCAACATATCAGGATGTTCTTTGCGAATAAAATGAATCATTTCCTGTACCAGCTTATCCGTCACCCGATAGTGATTGTCCACCTGAATATTCAGTTCGACAGCTCTTTGGTTGAGTAAAGCAAAGCTTTCGTTTTCATAATGCTGGGCATCCAACGGATTCAAATCCGTACCCACTGTATAATGCGCTGCAATCACATGTCCTTTCTTCAACTGCTTCCCAAATAACAAATCATAAATGGAAAGCAGACTGCGCCCGGACTCCGGGCGACCAAAACAAAATATAAGTTTGCGCTTCAAAGATAACTTTTCTTCCCGATGTACAAAGAAACGTTCGACTAAATGTAGCAGCGGAGTGGTCATAAAGGTTGTAACTAGCGCCATAATGACCAAAATTACGAAAATAGACGGGGGAAGAACTCCCATTTCGTAACCAATATTCAATGCCACCAACTCCATCAATCCGCGCGTATTCATTAAGGTACCCACTGTCAGACTATCCTTCCATGACTCACCTACCAGACGGGCAGCTATGGCACAGCCACCGAGCTTACCGACTATGGCCACTGTCACCAGCAGCAAACACACCATCCATAACTCCGGACTATTGATCAGACCTATCTCCGTACGCAAACCTGTGAAAGCAAAGAATAACGGCAGGAAGAAAACCAAAGAAATGTCTTCCACCTTTTCCATCATCACTTTTCGGAAACCCAGATTCGACGGCATCACCACTCCTGCCATGAACGCTCCGAACAAAGCATGAATACCGATAATCTCTGTCAGACAGGAAGAAATGATCAGAATCAGCAGGATAAATGCCACAAACGTTTTATTGATCGCCTCCTTATTGGCATACACCTCTCCCACCTTTTTCAGAAACGGACGCACAACCAAAAACATGACTGCAATATACGCTACAGCCAATCCCACAGAATAGAGAGCACTGGCAAAGCTACCTGCCTTTGAAATAGCAATAACAACAGCCAGCAAACACCAGGCAGTCACATCATCATTGGCAGCAGAAGCAATCGCAAGAGTCCCCAAAGGAGTTTTGGTCATATTTCGTTCCTGAATGATACGCGCCAGCACGGGGAAAGCGGTAATACTCATGGAGATGCCTATAAACAAGGCAAAAGGCAGAAAAGGAGTATGATCGGCGGCATACGTTTCGTAAATCCAGTAAGAAGACAGGATACCCAGAAAGAAAGGTACTAAAATACCGGCATGACTGATCACCAGCGTTTCATTTATCTTATTTTTCAGCACACTGAAGTCCAGTTCCATACCGATAACAAACATGAAAAGGATCAGTCCGACCTGACTCAGCAATTCAAGATTGGTCAGTGAATGGACAGGGAACAGGAAATGAAAAGCTTCCGGGAAAAAAAGCCCCAAAACAGAAGGCCCCAAGACAATACCGGCTACGATTTCTCCAATCACCCCCGGCTGCCCGATAAGACTAAACAAATAACCGAAAAGACGCACCATCAACAACACGGCAATAATCTGAATAAGTAACGTAGTCAGCGGATGATGCAGATTATCTTGCATAAATTGTAGAAACATGGCAAAAGGCCCGTCTTGTACCGTGTTTAACGTATTCGCAGCGTGATGTGAAAACCTGTCGCCCTCTTCAATAGCGACATAAATCAACCCTCCAAACAGAAGGAGCATAAGTACATAAATGATGTAATTCTTCCGGGCTTTATTCTGCATAAACTTGTTTTTTTGCTATTTGTTGCATAATTATAATAAAAACAAACGAAAAAGGCAGATAGTTTGGCAAAAATAGTAAATATTCAAACAAAATCTTGTTTTTTTGCTTCAATCTATGTAACTTTAGGCTAGCTTAATTGTTTTAAGTAGGAAATTCAAAAAAAGTCCTGCCCGCAGGCAAGCACCATGAGAATACAGTTTGAAATTAAAGAAAAGTTGCCGGAACTCATTGAGGAAATCCTGCATTCTGACAAATGGCAAACTTCCGTGAAGGAAGAAATCAGCGGTCGGACGACCGTCGTGATCCGTGACCAAGCGTATGGTTCAGAAGCAACGATTGAGATTTACGCTCAATCCATCGAAATTAAAACCGCATGGTCAAAGTACTTCTATCGTATATTCGTTGCCAACGATCTTGTCTGGTGTGAATATAACGGTGCCTATCGTGGACTATTGGAACAAGTGCTCCTGCCCACTATTACTCCTAAAGAAAGCCTGCTTGATTCTGATGTTACTGAAAGTTCACTCTATGGACGTGAACATAAGAAGTTAAGAGAATATGCCGAAGACAACCTGAAGCTGAAACAATTCCGTCGGGAAAACTTTAACGAACAGAGGAATGGAACCGCAGCATTCGATCATCCTAAACGGGTTTATGATGAGTTTATAAAAGAAGACTATGTAGTGACACCGAAAGGCAATAAATAATAGAAAAGGGTACCGCTGAGGGTACCCTTTTCTATATCCTCTCCAAAGCAATCTCCACCACCTTAGTTAATCGGGATAAATCAGACCTCTTTATTGGTCGATAAAAGCCTGTTCATCGTAGATTTCTTTCGTTTTTTACCTCCATTACTTCCATTTTTGCACAGACAATTAAAGCCCGGCTCCTTTAATTTCATATTTACCACCGGGAAACTTTTTATTACCGCTTATAGGATACCGGCTATACAATTATTAATAGTCTAAATTTCATAATATCCAAAACAACTATATGCTTATGAAACAATTTATCAAAATTTCCGTATTATTACTGACAGGCGCCCAATACACCAACTATTGCCACGCCCAATGGACTGCACAGGATTCTTTAAAACTCAAAAAAATACTGGAAAGAGATGGAGAACTTAAACTAAATGAAGAAGCTGTAAAATCCATAGATTTCAATTCGGTCTTATTTCCTAATAATCAACCAATGATCCACAAAAACTCCCTGAAGTTTGATATGACGCTGCCAGGTTCTCCCGAAAATAGAAAAGAAGAGATACAACCCAGAGGCCGGTTATCGTTAAGGCCCTATAAAGCTACGACTAAATACAATTATGATCCCGTATATAAAAAGAAAATATCAATAGATCAGAAGTACAGAGGGGATGTATCCAGTTTATACAGAGACGGGGCACCGGGCACCCGAAGAGGACCTATGAATGACACACGACTCATGATGATGAATGGAACTTTCAGCGGTAGCTTCAGATGCGATTTTGATAAAATTCTGAGTAAGAGATACTGGGATTTCAGAGGACGCAAGAATAGCAGGAAGACGCTGGAAATACTGAAGACATATACCGATTCCGTTTTGCTCTATCATCTGAACATGATACCATAATAAAAAAAGTGCTCTCCCTACCCGCCAGATAAAGAAAGCACCCTGCCAGTTACTTCAATTTTGCCTTATAAGTCTTTTCCGAGAAAGTCAGATTCAGAAAAAAAGAAAGTTTCTGCTCTTTAAATCTCCCCGAAGTCACCTTCAGTTGATCTGTATATTTCACTCCTAAAGAAAGCGTACTGCGGCTACGAAACTCAAAATTAAGTCCGGTACTCAGATAATAATTCGTTGTCGTCTTATCATGCACTGAAATATATGAATTTCCCATACCTGCTCCAAGCAATAAACGTACCGGTTTACTATAAGGGTTCCCCAATGTATAGCTGCCTCCCAACATCAAACGATGTTGATTACGAAAACTTATACTGGAATGCGAAGACTCCAGCCGGCTCCAGTCAACAAACTTATAGTCGATGGAAGCCATCCAGCGCAACGTAGTGTAAGACGCTCCGAATCCGATAAACTGCGGCAAACAAGTGCGATACTTTTTTCCTTTTTCTTCAATGCTTCCGCTGGAACTGCTACTGCTCACCACATGATCATTATCCTGCATCAAGTCTTGAGAATATCCATATACAACTCCTGCTACCGCCGAACGGTAATGATCCAGCTTATAGGTATACTGCAATCCGAAATCGGCATAAATCGTATGTTTATGCGAACTGTTACTTTCTGTTGCACTCCCTTGAGTTTCTGTTTGTGAAATACTTCCTCCCACATAAGAAAAATTTGCACCCAGTGAAAGCCCTTTCCACAGTTCGTGCGCAACGCTGATACCCATTTTGGATAACCCTCCCTCACCTTGGAAAAGTGAAGTCACCGTACTTCCGTCCGTACCCGCCACATCCTGATCGAGCGAGATGGCATACCCTACACTACTGACAGGAGCCATAAAAATAGCTCCATACCAACGGGGGGCTATACGGAATCCAACAGCCAAATTATTAAGATTACCATTCAGAGAATGATTGCTCGCTCCTGACTGTGAATATTTCAGATAAGACCCGCTGACACCCAAATCGAAAAAGAAATACTGCGGCAATAATCCCGTTAAAGAAGCCGGATTGGCACTATTAATCACATTTTCTCCACGCAATGCAATGCCGACTCCACCCAAACCGGAATAAATTCCGCCTTCTCCGGTGGACAATTCACCGAGTCCGAACATGGAAACCGGAGAACTCGTCATATTTTGGGCAGCTACATTCAATAAGTTCGCACCTAGTATAAGGATAGATAAAACTCTTCTTTTCATTTCGTATATGTCTTATAATAAATAGTGAGTGATACATTATTATCATGGTCATTCACAGGGTGTTTGCTATCTCCCAGCACCACTCCCTGAACGGTATTATAAAAAGCATTGTCAGAGAGGAATATTTGCAGTTTCTCACGGCTCTCCCCCGCTGTCCCCAGATTATTCTGAATAAACGAGGTGATATCAAACGAATAGTGAGTATCTTCATAATAGACATTATCTTCCACCAGGCTTCCCGTTTGTACGGTATTTCCCGAGATGTCAGTAATGACACTCTGAGTGGCGTTATTCTGGTCTGCCGTATAAAGAGACAACGATTTCGGTAATGGATACTTTCCGTTATACGTACCTTTGATAGGATATAGCTTGAGTACTGCACTTTCAATGGAAACAAGCCTTCCGGTCTGATTCAGATTATTCAGATAGGGAAATTCGACATTGATATACATACCGGTCAGCCCTTGCAGATACACCTGATGTTCGCTCTCGGAAGAAGGCAGTTCATAATCTGTTCCTGCCTTGAGATTCTCCAAAGGAGTATTAGTACGGTCATGTTCCACCTTGGTGTAGTTCAGTGAAGTGCTGGCATTGAACACTAAGGTCTGTTCCGTAGGCTTCTCTTTCAGTTCATGATAATAAAGGGTAATACAAAAACTCGAATCGTTCACCTGAAAGCCGTTAATGCACGTCCCGTTTTCATCGGGAATAAAAGCTATTCCTTTGAAGAAAGCCCGGAAACGATCCTGAGACTCCATACATTCATCATCTTCCAGCATTAAATTAAACCACTTCTTTCCCCATTCGTCAGGCAGTCGCGTTTCATGTAACTCGTTCCGATAGCCGGGTGTAGGACGTATAGAAACAGAACCAAGATGATTATTCTGATTATAGCTAACGTTGGTCTTATTAAACAGGTAACCGTTATCTTCCAGAGAGAGTCCTTGCGATAAACTATATAAGTCAATACGATGATAGACCAGTGTATCCCCCAGATAATCCCCGGAAGTATACCATTTGAACGTGATAGAGTCAAACTGATAGTCAGTAGTCTCATTAAGTGAGTGAGAAGGTACTTGATATTCTGCATAAAACGAAGTTTTTATTTCTCCGTAAAGATCATCCTTAAATCGCCCGATCTGGCAGATCGTATCTCCCGAAGTTGCCAGAGAATCGGCTAATAATGTGCTCAGAGTCACCATACATGTATCTGTCACTACATTTATAAAAGAACTCTCTACCCATTTACTTCCAATGGAAGAAGATTCATCCCTACAGGAGAATATTGTACAAAATAAGAGTAATGAATAAAAAAGTGTAATGAATAGTCTCATAATGAATATTATTTTTGAGTTGCAAAGGAACCCCTTTAGGAAAGCATCCCCAAAATTAATCGACTATTTCCCGCTATTTATAGACTCGGTTTTGTTCGATAGAGAAAATAGGGCTATTTGTCGATATCTTTTTTCTTCAACCGCATTGATAGCTACATTTGCCCCAAGTTTAAAACGTAATAAAACGAATGGAAATAATGAAAAAACTACAACTGTTATTAGCGTCAATAGCTATGCTATCCATGTTCTCATGTTCAGATGATGATGACGACACATTAGGTGTGTGGTATCGCCGTTCTGATTTCGACGGAAGGGCAAGAGAGGACGCAGCCGGATTTGTGATAGATAACCGGGGATATTTGTGCGGTGGATATCGGGGAAAAGACCAGCGGGAAAGAGACTGTTGGGAATATAATATTGATAACGACTGGTGGACGCAATGTGCCGACCTTCCCGAAGAAGCGGCGGCCCGGAACGGAGCTGTCGGATTTGCAATCAACTCCAAAGGATATGTAACTACGGGATATACCGTATACAGAGACGACGATCCATTACATACCGGAGGATATGCATATTTAAAAGATACATGGGAATATGAACCGGCAACGGACACCTGGAAACAGATGGATGACTACCCCGGAGATGCCCGGATCAACGCCATAGCCTTCGCTATCGGTAATTACGGTTATGTAGGCACCGGTCAGTCTAAAGATGATAAACAGACCAAGGACTTTTACCGCTTTGATCCGACAGCCGCTTCCGGCAACCAATGGACTATCGTCAACGGATTCGGCGGTCAGAAAAGAACCGGTGGCCTCTCCTTTATTATCGATAATGTCGCCTACATTGTCGGAGGAACAAATAATGGTAAGGATGTCGATGACTTCTGGAAGTTCGATCCCAGCAAAAGTGAAGAGAACAAATGGGTACGTCTCCGGGACATTACAGACCAGAGCAGTGACGATTACGATGACGATTACAAATCAATCACCCGTACCTACGGCTGTGCTTTTGTTATAGACGATCAGGCATATATCACTTTAGGGCAAACAGCCTCCGGTAGCTTCCGAAGTAATTACTGGATATACGATCCTGCTAAAGACTTATGGCGTAGCAGTGAAACGGAAGATGATTTTGACTACACTCCTTTCGAAGGAAGTTCACGCATCAAAGCGGTTTGTTTCGCTACCGGCAGACGAGGTATTATCACTACCGGAGGCAGCAGCAGCTATTATTATGACGATACATGGGAGTTACATCCATATGAATGGGAAGAGAATGACTAAGAGAAAGATACTCGGATGCTCTGTTGCAGGAATATTGATAGTAATCGCTTGTCTGTCTTTTTCCAAAACATCTTTTTCTAAAACAGATTCTTCTGCCTCTTCTTTTTCAATGGAAGTGATTGAGGTAAACGGAGGATATGGCTATCAAATATCTCACAATAATCATATAACGATTTTTCAGCCTTTCATACCCTGTATTTCCAGTAAAAAACCTTTCATGGAGAAAAGGAATGCCGAACAAATCGGGCAATTAGTAATGAAACGGATGAAAAGCGGAGAGAGTTATACTGTTACTCTCGCTGATTTAGAAAGTCTCGGGATCAAAATAAAATAAATGTAGAAAGAGGAAAAGGTGATCACATACGATTGCCTTTTCCTCTTTTTATATAGTAAAGAAGGTGGGATACAGCATTTTCTACTCTTTTTTTATGCAAAATCTATGCAAGAATATGGAATTCCTCCAAGGAATCCATATCTTTGTAACCAAAACAATTTAATATTAATTTCATCAGAATGAAAAAGAGTATCCTTATCGCTGCCTTAGGCTTGTTCAGCCTGAGCGCAATGGCACAAGACGCAAAACCCGAAGAGGGCTTCGTTTTCACAACAGTGAAAGAAAATCCGATTACTTCTATCAAGAACCAGAATCGTTCAAGTACTTGCTGGAGTTTCTCTGCTTTGGGATTCCTGGAATCAGAACTACTACGTTTGGGTAAAGGCGAATACGACCTTTCGGAAATGTTCGTTGTACACAAAACAATGGAAGACCGCGGAACAAACTATGTACGCTATCATGGCGACAGTTCTTTCTCTCCCGGCGGAAGTTTCTATGACATCATCTATTGTATGAAGAATTATGGACTGGTTCCGCAAGAAGCAATGCCGGGTATCATGTATGGTGATACACTGCCGGTACACAATGAACTGGACGCTGTTGCAGAAGGATACATCAATGCAATCGCCAAAGGTAAACTTACTAAACTGACTCCGGTATGGAAGAAAGGTCTTAGCGCCATCTACGATACTTATTTGGGAGCGTGCCCGGAGAACTTCACTTACAAAGGCAAGGAATATACTCCGAAGACTTTCGCTGAATCACTCGGACTGAAAGCTGAAGATTATGTATCACTGACTTCATATACACACCATCCTTTCTATTCTCAATTCGCTATCGAGATTCAGGACAACTGGCGTAATGGTCTGTCCTACAATCTTCCGCTTGACGAGTTCATGGCTGTAATGGACAACGCTGTAAAGCAAGGATATACATTCGCATGGGGTAGTGACGTCAGCGAACAAGGTTTCACCCGTGACGGTGTTGCCGTAATGCCGGATGCTGCCAAAGGAGCAGAACTTACCGGCTCGGATATGGCTCGCTGGACAGGTCTGACTGCTGCCGACAAACGCAAAGAACTGACTTCCAAACCGCTTCCGGAAATGGAAATCACTCAGGAAATGCGCCAGACTGCTTTCGACAACTGGGAAACTACAGATGACCACGGAATGGTAATCTACGGTATCGCCAAAGACCAGAACGGAAAAGAATACTTCATGGTAAAGAACTCTTGGGGTACAAGTGGTAAGTACAAAGGTATCTGGTATGCATCCAAAGCATTCGTTGCTTACAAAACAATGAATATCCTGGTGCACAAAGATGCACTTCCTAAAGAAATTGCAAAGAAACTAGGTATCAAATAAAGATTCACTCTTATTTAAACATAAAAGCTCCGGAAGTTAAGATGACTTCCGGAGCTTTTATGTTTAATGATGTTCTCTTGTATACTGTAAACAGCCAAATACTTAAGAGAAACTCAGCTTGCTGATATGCTCCGCAAATCTCTCCTTATAATTATCACCAACAGGAATATATGTATTTTTATCAAAGATGATACGAAGCCGGGAAACTTCGGTTATCCTACGCAGATTGACAATGTAAGAACGATGTACCCGCATAAAATACGTTGGAAGCCGTTCCTCCATTTTTTGAAGACTGGCAAGGGTTATGACCGGTTTATCTTCTCCTTCTATAAAGATACGCACGTATTCGCTCATCCCTTCAATATAGCGGATATTTTTCACATCAATGCGCACCACTTTGTAGTCACTCTTTACAAACAAGGAATCTCCTTTGATCTGCGAACTATTTCCCAGTTCTCCCTGCTGTTCCAACATTCGGTATTCGTACTGTTTTCGTGCCTTATCCGCTGCTTTCAGCAAATCCTGAAATTCAAACGGCTTCAATAAATAATCGACAGCATCCAGCTTGAAACCGTCTACCGCATATTCAGAATAAGCAGTAGTAAAGATCACCATCGGACGGCTGATTAAAGAGCGGATAAAATCCAGTCCATTCAAATCGGGCATATTGATATCCACAAATATCAGGTCTATATCTTCGTCTGCCAACACCTTCATCGCCTCAAAAGCATCCTGACAGGACTTGACTAAAGATAGAAAAGGAACACGGGATATATAATCCGTTAATTGCTTCAATGCCAAAGGCTCGTCATCAATCGCTATACATTTCATTATAATAAAGGTATAATAAGTAAGACATCAAATTTATCATATTCCTCAGTAATGGAGAGGGTGTAATCATTACCAAACAACAACCGCAACCGTTTGCGTATATTCTCCAGACCGATGCCGTGATGTTGCTCGTCAGACGAAGTCCCCGTGCTATTGGTACATCTGAAAGCAAGGCGGTTTCCTTCTTCCAGTTGCATCACAACATGAACAAATGACTCTTTCCTGTAGCTCACTCCATGTTTAAAGGCATTCTCCACAAAAGAAATAAAAAGTAAAGGAGGAATTTGAACTTCGGGCACTTCGAGAGGGAAATTCTTTTCAATAGAAACTTTCTCAGGATAGCGCAAACTCATCAAAGTAACATAATTCTCCAGAAACTGAACCTCGCGCGAAAGCAGAATGGTTTTATTACTGGCCTCATAAAGCACATAGCGCATGAGTTTAGAAAGTTCTACAATCGTACTCTTAGCCTTTCCCGTATCAATATCCACTAGTGCATGGATATTATTCAGTGTATTCATAAAGAAATGCGGATTTATCTGATACTTCAGATACTGTAATTCAGACTGTAAACGCTGATGCTCCAGTTCTTTCAGCATTTCCTCATCACGAAAGGATTTAAAAAACAGTTTGACGGCAATATTAAATCCTACCATCAAAAAGGCAATTACACAATGAATAAGATAACGGATGGTGAAGGGAGGAATGGGATAAGGAGTCGGTTTAGGGAAGCCGCCCGGTCGTTGCGGTTTTTCCAAAACCGGATCGTTTGCCTGAGGCGCTTCCCAATGAACAGACTCTTCCTGCCGAGCTTTCTCTCTCATCTTAATAATCTGGTCTCTCTGGATTTTTCCTTCACCCTTGCGAAGATCGCCATATCTGAATTCCTTTGGAAAACGCTCCATAGAGGGATCAGGAATAACCCAACAAGCAGTAGAGATTAGAAAAACCAAAGAAATAATATAATACCAGTACTTTTTCTTAAACAGGAAATACGGAACTAATCCATAATTATTCAACAGAAACAATACGAAAAAAGGAAGAATGCTCAACCACGAATCATAAACAATTACACGGATTTCTTCTTTTTCAAGTCCACCACTGACGGCAAAGTATCCTCCTATCAATGGGAGAAGAAAAATAACAATCCAAATAGCCCCATAAATGCTCTGCTCCAGCAATTGTTGTTTACGCAGTCTTTCCATGCTTCATTGTTCCAAATTACTGATACAAAGATAGAATCGCTGCTTCATCTCCACAAATATAATCGACCAAAGGACTTATTTCAACGGTAAACTGCTGTTTTACCATCCTCCGGAGCATCCCCATTCATCATCGGTCTGACTACCGTCATCCATTAGCATTCCCGATATTCCTGTGGAGTCATTTCCACATGTTTACGAAAATATTTATTGAAAAAGGAAAGATTATTAAATCCTAATGAAAAAGCAATTTCCTTTACAGGCAATCGGGTTGACTTCAATTGTGCCTTGGCATTCATGATAATAATTCCCGTGATAATCGCCAAAGGGCTATGCCCGCTGGCTTTACGGATAGCACCGGAAAAGTGAGCCGGAGTCACTCCGCACTTCTTCGCATAAAAAGAAACTTCGTGTTCCTGCGTATAATGAGTCATCAGCAACTGGATAAACTGGCGATAAAGTTCATGTTCCCGCTTGATAGGTTCGTTGGTAGTCGGCTTACAGCGTTTATACAACTCACCCACCCCCTGAAAGAATATAGTAAAAATAGACATTAATATTTCTTTGTTATCCAGTGTGTTCGGTAAAGAATAGGCACGGATAAGCAGGCTGAAAGCGTTTCGGTATAATTGCGCTACCTCTTCCTGTAATGTCATAATAGGGTTGTCCAAAATCATAGGAAGAAAATCCAGATAAGTCTCTACATAGCTCACACGGGAGATAAATTCCGAAGAAAAGCCCGCAAAGCAAACACGGGTATCCGAAGATACTTCGTGAATCTGTATGAATGATCCGGGGAGGACAGTCACAAAGTCATTATGGGTAATGGTATACTCGGACAGGTTGATAGTGGCACGTACAGTTCCCCGCGTGCAAAGAACAAAGACTCCCGCCTTTATATGGCAGGGAAAACGACCGTATTGATTCAGAATATCGCCGGTTATGCTGTCATCTGTAACAAAATCGACCGGAAGGTCAAACTTGGGAAGAGCATCATCTATGATCATAATTAAGAAATTTAGTTCCACAAAGATATCTTTTTCCATTCGAATTTCCTCCAAGTCCTTTATTAAAATATGAAAAACAGAACATCTATTATTTAAAAGAGAACATTACAATTATCTATTCAAATACACGTGCATATAAAATAGTTAAAATAGAACATCGAATACCAAGAATAGAGCTTGATGTAGAAACAATATTAACCGACATTTGCAATGTTTTAATAAATACGTTGAAATAAAAACAAAAAAGAGAATGAAAACATTACGAAAACTATTTTATGTAGCTTGTACAACATTCTTCCTTGCATCTTGCGAAGAAACCTACAATGACAAGCTGTTCTGGCCGGGAGAACTCAGCCAGGAATATGGCTCCCCCATCCAAACAACCACCCCCCACCCGCAATCGTTACAT